>Ga0181534_10000083_pt1 | contig 68754 bp, 73 predicted proteins | sample PEATcosm2014_Bin_37_FD_119758 | JGI IMG/M metagenome (GOLD analysis project Ga0181534, IMG submission 119758) | Peatland microbial communities from MTU Mesocosm Facility, Houghton, MI, USA - PEATcosm2014_Bin17_10_metaG | ecosystem: Environmental > Terrestrial > Soil > Wetlands > Peat | place... | reverse complement strand
GTAGCTCCTGCCCGAGCTGCCTGAAGTAGAAACCACCCGCCGCGGCATTGCGCCCGGCCTGCTGGGTCGGCGCATCGTCGAGCTGGTCGTCCGCGACCGCAGGCTGCGCTGGCCGATTCCGCCGCATCTCGAGAAAACGCTGCGCCGTCAGACGGTGCGGCGCGTCGAGCGGCGCGCCAAGTACCTCTTGATCGTCACCGACACCGGCACGCTCATTCTGCATCTCGGCATGTCGGGCAGCCTGGTGCTGCGCGCATCCGACGCACCGGCGCGGCCGCACGATCACTGGGACCTGGTGCTGGATTCGGGACAGGTGCTGCGCTACCACGACCCGCGCCGCTTCGGCAGCCTGCTGTGGACCGAGTCGGATCCCAACGCGCATCCGCTGCTCGCCCGGCTCGCACCCGAACCCTTGAGCGTCGACTTCGATGCCGATTACCTGCACCGGGTGACGCGCAAGCGCGCGGTCGCGATCAAGCATCTCATCATGAATTCGCAGCTGGTGGTCGGCGTCGGCAACATCTATGCAAGCGAAGCGTTGTTTCGGGCCCGGATCTCGCCGCGCCGCGCGGCGCGGCGCATCACGCGGGCCGAAGCACGCACCCTGACAGAGGCCATCAAGGACGTGCTCGCCGAAGCCATTGAGATCGGCGGCACCACCCTGCGCGATTACGTCAATGCCGAGGGCACACCGGGCTACTTTCGCCAGAAGTTATTCGTCTACGAACGCGCGGGGCAGCCGTGCCGGGTGTGCAAGACGCCGGTGAAACAGATCATGCAGGGGCAGCGCTCGACCTACTGGTGCCCCGCCTGCCAGCGCTGACGACGCCCCGAGCCGGCCTCGCCGGCGCCGGGCTAGTAAACCAGCCCCTCGCCTTCGCCGCGCGGGTCGGCGGCGGCGGAGACCTTGCCGCTGGCAAAATCCCAGGTGATCACCTGCATGTTGCCCCAGCGGCGGCTGCCCTCTTCGAGCGTGTGGCCCATACCCTTCAAGCGCGCGACCTCGTTCTCGGAGAGCGCGCCTTTCTCGTACTCCACCACGTCGGGCAGGTACTGATGGTGAAAGCGCGGATCGGTGACGATCTCGGTCGCGTTCATGCCGTCGAGGTAATCGAGCGTGCCGAGCAGCACCATGCTGATGATGTAGCTGCCGCCCGGTGTCCCGATGATCATGAGGCCGGTCGACGTTTCGACGAAGCTCGGCGTCATGCTCGACAGCGGCCGCTTGTTGGGCGCGATATCGTTCTGCGCATTGCCCACCAGGCCAAACGCATTGGGCGAACCGGGCTTGACCGAAAAATCATCCATGGTGTCGTTAAGGAGCACGCCGGTCTTCGGCATCATGTCGCCCGAGCCGAAAAACAAGTTGACCGATATGGTTCCCGCCACGCGATTGCCGGCGGCATCGAGCACCGAGAAATGCGTGGTCTGCAATCCCACCGGCGCCGACTCGACCCCCGGCAGCATGTCGCTCGGCATCGCCTTGTCCGGGCGGATGCTCGCGCGCTGGCCGGCCGCATAGTCGCGGCTGGTGAGCTGCGCCAGCGGCATCTGGACGAAATCCGGATCGCCCAGGTACACCGCCCGGTCGCGGTAGGCGCGCCGCATCGACTCGATGATCCAATGCTTGCGGGTGACCGCATCCGCCCGCTGCAGATCGAAGCCGGACAATATATTGAGCGCATCGAGCAGGGCCACGCCGCCCGACGAGGGCGGCGAGGCGGAAACGATCCGTGCGCCGCGAAATTCGCCGATCAGGGGTTTGCGCTCGACCACGCGGTATGAGGCGAGATCCTTCAGGGTCCAGATTCCACCCCCGGCACGGACGCCATTGACCAGATCCTCGGCCACCCGGCCGCCATAGAACCCTTCGGCGCCGTGCGCGGCCATCGCCTCGAGGGTCGCGGCAAGGTCAGGCTGCTTGATGAGCGCACCCAATTCAGGCACCGCGCCCTCGGGCGTCAGGAACACGCGCGCGGCATCGGGAGAGCGCAGCAACAGCTCCCGCTTGTAGCGGATCGCGGATTGGAGCCGTGCGTACAGCGGAAATCCGGCGCGCGCCAGCCGGATCGCCGGCTCGAGGCTTTGTTTGAGCGGCAGTTTGCCGTAGCGGCGCGCCAAATAATCGAACGCCGCGGGCTCGCCCGGAATGGCCGCCGCCAGGGGGCCCAGCGTGGAAGCGTGTTCCATCGGAGCGCCATTCGCGTCCAAGTACATGTCGCGGCTCGCGGCGGCCGGCGCTTTTTCGCGCGCATCGAGCATGGTCTCGAAACCGTCCGACTGCCGGTGCAGCAGGTAGAACCCGCCGCCGCCGAGGCCGGAACTGGTGGGCTCGACCACCGCCAAGGCCGCCGACACGGCAACCGCCGCATCGAAGGCATTGCCGCCGCGGGCCAGCACTTCTTGACCGGCACGCGTGGCGAGGGGATAGGCGCTGGCGATGGCCGCTTTATGTGCCGCCACCGCGGTTGCAGGCGCCGCGTCCGCGCGGACGGCGGCGAACGCCGGCAGCGCACAATTCGCCGCCAGAATGGCGATCCACGCGGCGATGTATTTCAACGCACGGCCCCCGGTCAAAGCTTGCGGTGCCGTTTCAGTTCGATCTCGACCAGCGGGTGCACGAATTCCGACACGTTGCCGCCGAGCACGGCGATCTCGCGCACCAGGGTCGAGGAAATGAAGGTGTATTGTTCCTGCGGGGTCATGAACACCGATTCAATTTCCGGGGACAGATGACGGCTCATGTTGGCCAATTGGAATTCGAATTCGAAATCGGAAACCGCGCGCAACCCGCGCACGATCACCGACAGCCCGTTCAAGCGTGCGAACTCCACCGTGAGGCCGGCATACCCCATGACCTCAACGTTCGGCACATCCGCGAGCACCCGGCGCGCCATGTCGACGCGCTGCTCGAGCGAGAACATGGGCGCCTTGTTCGGATTGGCGGCAATGGCGACCACCAACCGGTCGAAAATGCTGGAGGCGCGGCGCACCAGGTCCGTGTGGCCGTTGGTGATCGGATCGAAGGTCCCCGGATAGACGGCAGTTCGCTTGTTCATACGCGGGCCAGATGATACCCCACCTCACCCGCCGACTTCGATTTGAGCAATTCCCAGGGGGGCGGCAGCACCGGGGCGCCGGCGCTGCGCTCATTCTCAAGGTACACGAGGGTGCCCGGCCGGACGCAGGCGCTCGCGGCGAGCAACGGCACGTATTCGGCCAGGGCGTCCTGTCCGAACGGGGGATCCAGGAACACCACGTCGAACGGCTCTCCCGGTGTGCGCAGATAGCGCGCAGCCCCGAGCTCCATGACCCGGCCCCGCGGCGTGCCCCCGAGCCGCTGCAATTCAACCTGCAGTCCCCGCGCCGCCATCTGCACCTGCTCCACGAACACCACTTCACGGGCGCCGCGCGACAGCGCTTCGAGGCCGAGCGCACCGGAGCCGGCAAACAGGTCCAGGCAGCGGCTGCCGGCGACGTGCTCTTGCAGCCAATTGAACAGTGTCTCGCGCACCCGATCGGGCGTTGGTCGCAGCCCGGGCGTATCCGGAAAGCCGACCCGCCGGCCGCGCCACGTCCCGCCGATGATGCGCACGACATTGCGGCTCTTTGTCTCGGGCTTCGGTTTGTTCACGGCGCGCATCATACCCTTGAAGAGCCGTGCGGTCGCTCTGCTAAGCTTGCCGGATGACGAACGAAGCCGATCCACCCGCCGGCGTCCGCGGCTTCTTCAAGCGCCTGCGCGCCAAGTTGAACGTGGGACCCGCCTGGCTCACCACCGACATCCAGGAGTTGCTGCCGGGCCGCAAAATCGATGCCGAGATCTTGGACGAGCTCGAAACCCGGCTGATCACGGCCGATGTCGGCACGGAGGCCACCTCACGGATCCTCGATGGCTTGCGCCGGCAGGTGGCGCGCAAGGAACTCGCCGACGTCGATGCCCTGCTCAAAGCGCTGCACCGGGCCATGGTCGACATCTTGAAGCCGGTCGAACGCGCGCTGGTGATCGATCCGAACGTCAAGCCGTACGTCATCCTGGTGGTGGGCATCAACGGCGCGGGAAAAACCACGACCATCGGCAAATTGGCGCATCGGCTGCTCAACGAAAAGCGCAGCGTCATGCTCGCCGCCGGGGACACCTTTCGGGCGGCGGCGCGCGAACAATTGGAGGTGTGGGCCGAGCGCAATGAGGTGCCCATGATCGCCGGCCACGCCGGCGCCGAACCCGCCGCGGTCATTTTCGACGGCTTGCAGGCCGCCCGGGCCCGGCACATCGACGTGCTCATCGCCGACACCGCCGGACGGCTGCACACGCAGGCGCATCTCATGGAGGAATTGAAAAAGATCAAGCGCGTGCTCGCGCGGCTCGACCCGACCGCGCCGCACGAAGTGCTGCTGGTGCTCGACGGCACCATCGGCCAGAACGCGGTGGCGCAGGCCGAGCAGTTCAACAAAGGTCTCGGGGTCACCGGCCTCGTGGTCACCAAACTCGACGGCACCGCCAAGGGCGGCGTGGTGCTCGCCATCGCACAAAAATTGAACACCCCCATCCGCTTCGTCGGCGTGGGCGAGGACACGGAGGATTTCGGCGTGTTCAACGCGGACGAATTCGTTTCGGCGCTGCTCAAGACGGGCGGCGCATGATCCGCTTCGATCAGGTCTACAAGCGATATCCCACCGGCCGCGAGGCACTCGCCGGCATCTCGCTGCACATCGCGCCCGGCGAACTCGTGTTCCTGACCGGCCATTCGGGCGCCGGCAAGAGCAGCATCCTCAAACTGCTCGGGCTCATCGAGCGGCCCACGCGCGGCCAGGTCATCGTCAATCATCAAAACACCGGCGCGATCAAGCCGGCCGGCATCCCGGCGTTTCGCCGGCTCATCGGCATGGTGTTCCAGGACCACAAGCTGCTGCACGACCGTCCGGTCGCGGACAATGTGGCCCTGCCGCTCATCATCGCCGGGGTACCGAAGCGCGAAATCGACAAGCGCGTCCGCGCGGCGCTCGATCAGGTCGGCCTGCTCACGAAGGAGCGCAGCCGGCCGCTCGAACTGTCCACCGGCGAGCAGCAGCGCGTGGGGATCGCCCGGGCGGTGGTGGCGAAGCCGAAACTGCTGATTGCGGACGAGCCGACCGGCAACCTGGATCCGGATCTTGCGCTCGAGGTGATGAAGCTGTTCAAGCGCTTCAACGACGTGGGGGTGACGGTGGTGATCGCCACCCACGACGTGCATCTCATCGACCAGTTCGCCGCCCGCCGCATCGTGCTGGACGAGGGGCGCGTCGTCGCCGATTCCGGGACCGTGGTGACGGGCGGCGCCGCGACCGGCCTCGACACGCCGACTCCCGTGCTCGCCTGACCCGTGGCCGGCGCCGTGAAAACCTGGCTCGCCCGCCACGCGCAAACGCTGGTCGGATCCCTGGGGCGCATCGCGCAGCAGCCGCTGGCGACGTTCATGACCATGGCGGTCATCGCGCTCGCTCTGGCGCTGCCGCTGTTTCTCAACGTCATCCTGCAAAACACCCACACCGCCACCGCCAACTGGAATCAAGCCTTCGATTTGTCCGTGTATCTCGATCGCAAGGCGGGCCTCGAGCGGGCCCAGGCGTTGGCGCGGCAATTGCGGGCGCGGCCCGACGTGGCGGCGGTGCGCCTCATCACCGCCGAGCAGGCGCTCAAGGATTTTCGCGCAGCCTCAGGTTTCGGTGAGGCGCTCGACGCGCTCACCGACAATCCGCTGCCGAATACGCTCGTCGTCACGCCGACGATAGCCGCGAGCACCCCGGCGGCAACGGCGCAGCTCAAGGCGGGCATCGCGGGGCTGTCCGAAGTACAGAGCGTCCAACTCGACACCGAATGGGTGCAGAGGCTGACGGCGATCCTGGACCTGTTGCGACGCGTGGTGTGGCTCATGGGGGCGCTGTTGGGCGGAGGGGTGGTGCTCATCGTCGGCAACACCATCCGCCTGGACATATTGAACCGACGCGCCGAAATCGAGGTCATGAAACTGGTGGGCGCCACCGATGGATTTGCGCGCCGGCCGTTTCTCTACGGCGGCGTGTGGTACGGGTTGGGCGGCGGCATCGGCGCGGTGGCCGTGGTCGCCCTGGCCATCGCCTGGCTGTCCCGTCCAGTCGCGCATCTGGCCGGCTTGTACGGCAGCCATTTCGAGCTTCACGGGCTCGGCTGGCAGGTGGCGGCCGGCATTCTGGGGCTTTCGATCGGCCTGGGGTGGTTCGGCTCCTGGCTCGCGGCGACCCGGCATATCCGCGCGGTCGATCCCATATAAGCCATTGTTTTTATTGAATTCTTTGGCAGCGAACTTTGTCCGGTCGTTAGCACTCTAACGGTGGGAGTGCTATAATGCGCGTCATTGAAGAGGAGTTCCCATTACATGGCCACTGCTTTAGTCGCTAAACAAACTGGTCTGGTTTTTGCCGGCCCCGTCGGGAGCCTGGATGCGTATATCGACCGCGTGTCGCAGATCCCGGTGCTGAGCAAGGAGGACGAGGCGGCGCTCGCCACCCGTTTCCGCTCGGCCGAGGATCTCGATGCGGCCCGCCAGCTGGTGCTTTCGCACCTGCGCTTCGTCGTGCACATTGCACGCGGCTACCTGGGCTATGGCCTGCCCATGGGCGATCTCGTGCAAGAGGGCAACGTCGGTCTCATGAAGGCGGTCAAACGCTTCGATCCGGCGGTTGGCGTGCGCCTGGTGTCGTTCGCGGTTCACTGGATTCGCGCCGAGATCCACGAGTACGTGCTGCGCAATTGGCGCCTGGTCAAGGTCGCGACCACCAAGTCCCAGCGCAAGCTGTTTTTCAATTTGCGCCGCATGAAGAAGAATCTGGCGTGGTTGTCGGAAGAGGAAACGCAGGCCGTGGCGCGCGATCTCGGCGTCGAAGTGAGCGACGTGCGCGAAATGGAGCAGCGCTTGTCGGCCCGCGACATGTCCTTCGATCCGACGCCGGAAAGCGACGAGGAAGACACCTACTCGCCCGCCATGTATCTGCCGGCGAGCAATGCCGATCCCGCGATCGAGGTCGAGCGCGAGGAGTGGGAGGAAGACTCCAGCGATCGGTTGAGCATCGCCCTCGAGAAGCTCGATGAGCGCAGCCGCAATATTTTGCGCCGGCGCTGGATGACCGACGACAAGGCGACGCTGCACGAGCTCGCCGACGAGTACGGCATATCCGCCGAGCGCGTGCGTCAGGTCGAGACCAACGCCATCAGCAAGCTCAAGGGGATGATGGCGCCGGCGTAATGCGTTCGTAGGCCACGGCCTCGCGAAACGCATGTGCGTGTAATTCGGCCGTGCGCTCGCGCGTCGGCGCGTAGCCACCTGCCAAGACGATCGTCATGGGAACACGGCGTCCCCGGACCGCATCGATGACGATGCGGTCGCGGCGCCGGATGCCCTCCTCGGTGATCGCCAGTTTTCCATAGCGATCGCCCGCGGCCACGTCCACCCCGGCCAGATAAAATACGAGATCCGGCGCCGCGCGCTCGAGCACCGCGGCCAAATGGCCATCCAGCGTATCCAGATACTCGGCGTCGCCCACCCCGTCAGGCAATGGCACATCCAAATTCGAGCGCATTTTGGTGAGCGGATAATTGCGCTCGCCGTGCATCGAAAACGTGAACGCCGCCTCGTCCTGCTCGAAAATGGCCGCGGTGCCGTTGCCCTGATGCACGTCGAGGTCGATCACCGCCGCGCGCCGTATGACGCCTTCGCTGCGCAGCGTGCGGATCGCTATCGCCACATCGTTGATCACGCAAAAGCCCTCTCCATGGTCCGCAAATGCATGGTGGGTGCCCCCGGCGAGGTTGCCTGCAAGACCCGCCTTAAGCGCGCGGCGGGCCGCCAACAGGGTCCCCCCGCATGCCAGCCGCGATCGGCCCCATAGCGCTTCGGACCATGGCAGTCCCAAGCGGCGCTGTTCGGTGGCGGACAGACCGACGCGGGTGAGCTTTTCGATGTAACCGCGCGTGTGCACCAATTCCACGTCGGCCAGTTCAATCGGCTGCGGCTCCACGATTTGATCGGGCGAAAGCACGCCCTCCGCCAGCAGCCGGTCCCTGAGCAATGCGTACTTGCTCATGGGAAACGGATGATGGGGCGAAAGCGGAGCGACGTAGCCGGCGTGGTAACTGCAAATCATATTGAAGGGCCCGAAGTGTCATTAAGTTGTCATGGATTTGTCAATTTTCTGCGGCACAAAGCGTGTTGACTCGAACGACGCAGGGCCACGCCATCGAAACCAACAAGCGGATATTGATCGTCGACCGGGACCTGGCTGCTATAGAACCGCTCCGCCAGAAGCTCTCCGAGGCGGGCTTTGATGTGCTCGTCGTCAGCGACGGCGCTGCCGCAGCAGCCGCCGTCGCTGTTAAGCCACCGCTTCTCGTGATTCTGGATTGGAACATTCCGGGCTTTGCGGCGCCCGAATGGATTACCGGTTTGCGCCATCGGCGGGAATTTCCTTCGATTCGGCTGATTATATTGTCCGCTTTGTCGGCAGAACAGGATGTGGTGAGCGGCCTCAGGCTCGGCGCCGACGATTACATCACCAAACCTTTCAGCGTGCGCGAAGTCCTGGCCCGGGTGTCCACGGTGTTGCGCGTGCATGCGCATGCGGCGGCCGATCCGGCGCTGTCATGCGACGAATTGGTCATCGATGCGACGACCAACCGGGTCAGCGTCCGGGGCGCCTCGATCAGATTGAGCGGCGTCGAGTACCGTTTGCTCGCGTATTTGATGGCCCATGCCGGGCGCATCCTGAGCCGCGATCTGCTTCTCGCGCATGTCTGGAGCGATCAGCACGAACTCGACGAGCGGACCGTCGATGTGAACGTTCGACGGCTGCGGAAAATCTTGGCCGAATCCGGGTATGAGGCCTACATCCAGACGGTGAGAGGATTCGGGTACCGCTTTTCTTCGCCCCCTCGCCAGGGATCCGCCTCGCACTATTAGTGTTCCACGCGATGTTCCACGTGCAAGTCGTTTTTTTGTAAATAATTTGTCCTGTCCAAGTCACGCGACCGTCACACGAAACGGCGAAGATGCTGCCGAAGGCAACGACTCCCGGGAGGAACACCACATGCTCGAGCGAAACGCCCCGCCGCCGATGCGTGCGCGCGCAGTCTTCATTTCCGACATCCATCTGGGATTCAAAGGCTGCAGTGCGGACCTGCTGCTCGAATTCCTGCATCACGTCGACATGGATCGGCTGTACCTGGTCGGCGACATCATCGATGTCTGGAGCATGAAAAAGAGCATGTTTTGGCCGCAGTCACACAACAACGTGGTGCGCACCATCCTCGGCAAGGCGAAGCGTGGCACCAAGGTGATTTTCGTGCCAGGCAATCACGACGAGGTGTTCCGCGAATTTGACGGCGCGGTGTTTGGCAACCTTGAAATCCATCGCGAATATATTCACGAGGGCGTCTGCGGCCGGCGCATGCTGGTGCTGCACGGCGACGAATTCGACAGCGTGGTCAAGTGCAGCCCCTGGCTCGCGAAGTTGGGCAGCAACATCTACGACGTGCTGCTGGCCGCAAACCCCTACATCAACTGGGTGCGCCGCCGCTGCGATTTGCCGCATTGGTCGCTTTCCGCCTATCTCAAGAATAAGGCCAAATCCGCCGTGCAATACATCGGCAGCTTCGAGGAAGCGGTTGCTCAGGCGGCCCGCAAGCGGGGCGTCGACACCGTGGTCTGCGGCCACATTCATCGCGCCGAAATGCGCGAGATCGACGGCGTCCTTTATTGCAACGACGGCGATTGGGTCGAGAGTTGCACGTCGCTGATCGAGGACATGAACGGGCACCTGCGGTTGATCGATTGGCCGACACTGCGGGCACAAATCGCGGCGCCAGCGGCCGCCGTCGAGGTGGATTTGGGTCAGCAGGCGGCCTAAAGTCAGACGGAGCCATGCAAATGAACGACATGATGGAACGCTGGCATTTTCCCTGGCACGAATTGCAGCGCCGACTGGCCACGGACCGCGTCGAAGAACCCGCCGTTGACGCACGGCTCGCGCCGCGGACCGCGCAGACGCGAGTAGCGTACGCCTCGTCCGGCGCGAGCTGGCTGATCCGTGCGCGCCGCATGGCGGCGGCGCCGAGTCAACCGAAGGCGCGACCCACGAATTCGCCGCCCGGCTAACGCATGAGCGCCGCATTGCGCGCCGCCGCCCGCGGCGAGACGGTCGAGTAGCCGCGCAGCGAATCCGGGCGCCGTCTGACATCCTCAGTGCCGTTGTCGGCCGCATTCCAAGCGGCGAGCAGCAGCCCGACGGCCAGCCAATTGAGCGACGCCTCGCGCCGTTCCACCCAGAATTTCGCCGGGGTGCGCAAGGTGTGCGCGATCATCTGCTTCTGCATGGGGTCCTCCTCCTCGGTTTGGTGTTGGGAGGAGTGTGGGCGGCGAATCGCGCCGGGCCGGGCTGCGATTCGGGCGCGGCGCGGCCCGATTCTGATCGATTCTGGCGCGTGGGCTTATGTCATGCCTCAACGCAGCCGTACCATCCCGCATCGGCTATGATCCGAAGCGATGAAAAAACAGATTGCGATCGTCGAGGACGAGCCGGCCCTGCGGGAGAACTACTCGGCGGCACTTTCCCGCCACGGTTACGGAGTTAAAACCTACGCCAATCGCCGCACGGCCATGCAGGCTTTCGGCACCAGGCTGCCCGATCTCGTGATCATCGACATTGCGCTCGAGGACGAGGCGGAGGGCGGATTCGATCTGTGCCGGGATCTGCGCGCCCTATCGGCCGAGCTGCCGCTGATTTTTCTCACCGCCCGCGACAGCGAGCTCGATGCCGTATCGGGGCTGCGGCTGGGGGCCGATGACTTTTTGACCAAGGACGTGAGCCTGCCGCACCTCGCGGCACGCGTGGCGGCCTTGTTCCGGCGCATCGATGCCCTGCGCCGGCCGGAGCGCGCGGCCAACGTGGTGCGCACCGGTGCGCTCGCCATCGATGGCGAGACCATGCAGAGCACGTGGAAAGGGGTTCCCGTGACGCTCTCGCTCACGGAATTTTGGATCGTGCACGCACTCGCACGCCATCCCGGCCACGTCAAAAACCGCCAGCAATTGATGGACGCGGCCAACGTGGTGCTCGACGATCAGACCATCACCTCGCACATCAAGCGCGTACGGCGCAAGTTCGTGGAAATCGACGCCGCGTTCGACGCCATCCAAACCGTCTACGGCATGGGATATCGCTGGATCGAGTGAGCATCCGACTGCAATTGCTGCTGGTCGCGCTCGCCACTCTCGTCCTGCCCTGGGCGGGCTGTCAGTACGCCGGCGAACTCGAGGCGGTCTTGCGCGCCTCACAGGAAAATGCCCTGGTGGCCAGCGCCGATACCATGGCCCGCGCCTTGTCCGCCGAGCCCGAGCGGGTTTTCCGTGATCAGGGCGATCCGCAGCCGTTCTCCCGGGATGAGGGGGATTTGTACGCGCCGGCGCTGCACGGACAACCGCTGCTCGATGGCTATCAGGAGGATTGGGGGATCGCGGCCGATCTTGAGCCGCTGCCGACCACGACGGGCTATGCAGCCCGCCTGCAGGTGGCCGCGACGGAGCGGTATCTCTTTTTGTACCTCGAAGTGGATGATCCGCACTTCATGGCCGAGGGCACCGATGTGCACCCGGAGCAAGACCGCTTCGACCGGGTCGATCTGACGCTGCAAAATCCCGGTGGATCGCTCGAGAGCTATTTTTTCGCCACGGCCGCCCCCGGCCTCATCGAGGCGCAATCCGTGGTCAGAAGCGATGACGGCGTCGATCACGCGACCGTCGAGCCGCGCATGCTGGCGTACTGGCTGCAGACGAGCCGCGGATATCATCTCGAGGCGCGGCTGCCCCGAACCTTGGTGGGCCGGCGGCTGTGGATCGCCGTGCGCGGCGAGGGCGGCGCCGTGGCCGGATTCACGGGCGCGGACCTCATGCGTGGGGGCCGCTTGTTCATGGCCACCTCCGGTCTCGATGCGGTGCTCGCCACCTTCATTCGGCCCGGCACCCGCGCCACCGTCGTCGATGCCAATGCCTTGAAGCTCGGTGCCGCCGGCACCCTGCGTTCGGGTACTCCCGGCGACAATCCTCGGCCGGGCGGCAGCTGGTATCGACGCTTCGTCACGGCGGATACGACGCGCTGGCCGATGCAGGTGAACTCCCTCGACCGCGTCAATGGCGCCAGCGTGACGCAGGCCCTCGGCGGGCATTCCGCGGCCGAATGGATGCGAACGGACGGCCGGGATTTGGTGCTCGTGGCCGCCGCACCGATCCTGATCGGCACCGAGACGCGGGGCGCCGTGGTGCTGGAGCAAGCCGGGGACCAGCTGCTCGAGTTGCGCGACCGGGCCTTGGGACGCCTGTTCAATCTCACCCTGCTCGCCACGTTGGTCGCCGTGCTGTTCGCATTCGGCATCGCCACGCTGATCAGTTTGCGCATCGGCCGGCTGCGCGCCGCCGCGGGCTCCGCCGTGGGCAGCGACGGGCGCATTCGCCGCGAGATGCCGGAGTCCGCCCGCGCCGATGAAATCGGGGCGCTCGCCCGCGCCTTCGAGGGGCTGCTGGCGCGGCTCGATGAGCACACGCAGTATTTGCGCACCCTCGGCGGCAAGCTCTCGCACGAATTGCGCACCCCGCTCACCATCGTGCGCTCCTCACTCGACAACCTCGAGTCCGAAGGCGTGCGCGCCGATCAGAGCGGCTTCGTCACGCGCGCCCGCGAGGGCGTTGCGCGCCTGCAGTCGATTTTGAGCGCGCTTGGCGCGGCGGCGCGCGTCGAGGAGATCATCAAGCAGGCCGAACGGGTGAGCTTCGACTTGAAGGCGCTGCTGAGCTCCGCGGTGGCCGGCTACCGCGACGCCTTTTCCGGCCGGCGCATCGAGCTCACGGCGCCGCCCGACGAATGCAGCTTGCGCGGCGCGCCCGATCTGATCGCGCAGCTCTTGGACAAGCTGGTGGAAAACGCGGTCGATTTCTGCCCGCCTGGCGGGACGATCGATGTGCGGCTGATCCGCGCCGGCAGCCACTATGAATTGTCCGTGATCAACGACGGGCCACCGATCCCGCCGCAGATTCTCGAGCGTCTGTTCGAGTCGCTGTTCGAGCAGCGCACGGGCCGTGATGAAAAGCCGCACTTCGGGCTGGGGCTCTACATCGTGCGCTTGATCGCCGAATTCCATGGCGGCAAGGCATCCGCCGGCAATGCGCAGGGCCGCGGCGCCGAGTTCACCATCGTCCTGCCGCTGATTTAGTGCAGCCCCTCGTGGGCGAGCAGCCAGCGCTTGCGCTCCAATCCGCCGCCGAAACCGGTGAGTGATCCATCGGCGCCGATCACGCGATGACACGGCACCACGATGGCGATCGGATTGCGGCCGTTCGCGAGGCCGACCGCGCGCGACGCCTTCGGGTTGCCGATGCGACGTGCCTGTTCCCCGTAACTCCACGTTTTACCGTAGGGAATCTCGGTCAGCGCGCGCCAGACGCGGCGTTGGAATTCCGTGCCGTTGAGCGCGAGCGGCAGCTCGAAATCGCGGCGTTTGCCGGCAAAATATTCGCCGAGCTGCCGCACCGCCTCGGGCAGCGGGCCCGCACCCGCGTCCAGCTTGAAGCCATCGCCCGGTACCGGATTGTGCTCCGGCACGTCCATGTACAGCCCGGTGAGCGATACGCCGTCTGACGTCAGCATCAGGCGGCCGATGGGGCTTTCGACATAGCAGTAGCTGTTCATGGGACGACTCCGAGGGATTGCCATAAGTAGTGCGTGGCATAGGCGCGCCACGGGCGCCAATGTTCCGCGCGTGCGTGCAAGGCTTTTTTGGTGAGTCCGGCGGCTCTCATCAGCATGAGATCTCCGCCGGGAAAGGCGTCGGGCCAATGCAAGGCGCGCATCGCGATGTACTGCGCCGTCCAGGGGCCGATACCCGGCACCCGCTCGAGCGCCGCGACCTGCTCTTCGACGTTGGCCGCATAGGCCAGCACCACGCGCCGCCCGCACACCGCCTGGGCGAGTGCGCACAGGGCGCGCGCGCGGCTGCCGACGATGCCGAGCGCCGCGATCTCCTCGGCCGGCACGTCCACCATCCGCTCTGGTGCAGGCGAGAGACGATTCAATTCCGGGTACGGGGTCGCAAGTTCGGTGCCGAAGCGGCGCGCCCATCGTCCGGCCAGGGTGGTGGCGGCCCGCACCGACACCTGCTGACCGAGCACCGCGCGCACCGCAAGTTCGAAGCCATCGAAGGCACCCGCGACGCGCAGTCCCGGCAGCCGCCGCACGGTACCCGCCAGCAGATCATCCTGCACCAGCAGTTCGCGCACGGCATCGGGCGCCGCGGCGAGATCAAACAGATTCTTGACGCGCACGATCACCGCCCCGATCACCGGGGCGAGCGTGGACGGGAGGGTGAGGTCGAGCGCCAAGCCGTCCGGGGCGAGCGATACCGCGATCCAGCCTTGGATTTCGCCGATGGCCACGGTGCGCCGGTAGTGCGTCGCGTCCACGCTCTCGACGCCGGGGATGGCACGCAGGCGCAGGTAATCGAGCAGCCGGTCCCAGGCGAACGGCGGCCTGAATTCGAGCCGGCAGCGCAATCCGTCCGCGGCATCGCGGCGCCCGCGCAGTGCCCGCGGCGCGAGATGGTAGCGGGATTTGAACAGCGCATTGAAGCGGCGCACGCTGCCGAATCCGCTGGCGAAGGCGATGTCCGTCAGACTGAGCGCGGTGTCGGCGAGCAGCCGCTTGGCGAGCAGCAGCCGCTGCGTCTGCGCCAGTTCGATCGGCGAGACGCCCAGTTCCGCTTCCGTGACGCGCCGCAGGTGCCGATCGCTCACCCCGAGCGTGGCCGCGAGATCGGTGACGCGGGCATTGGAAAGCGCATGCTCCTCGATGCCGGCGATGGCCGCGCCAATGAGCCGCCCCGCCGCATCGACCGTGGCGAGTCCCGGCGCACGTTCGGGCCGGCAGCGCAGGCACGGCCGGTAGCCAGCGCCCTCGGCCGCCGCCGCGCTCGAATAAAAGCGCATGTTTTCGCGCTTGGGCGCACGCACCGGGCAGATCGGACGGCAATAGATCCCGGTGGTCGCGACCGCGGTGAAGAAGCGCCCGTCGAAGCGCCGGTCGCGGGCCTTTACCGCGCGAAAACAGGCATCCGAGTCGAGTTCCATGGCTGCAGGGTAACCAAAATGGCGGGTCAATACTCGCCGTTTTCGGACATCAATATTTGGCCACCGTCGGGCCGCCCGCGCCCGCCCGCAACCGGTATCTACAATGTAGACACATGCGATGATCAGCGCTAACCTAAGGGTTCTTCTGTGCAATGAAGGTCCGAGTTATGCGCGTGATCGTCAAGAAATGGGGCAACAGCGCGGCCGTGCGCATTCCGAGCGGTATCATGCGCGCCGCGCAACTCGCTCCGGAAGATGCCGTCGACATGAGCGAACAGGGCGGAAAAATCGTGATCGAGCCGATTCGCACGTCGAAACCATGTTTGTCTGACATGTTGCGAAACATCACTTCGGAAAATCTGCACACCGGAGTGGATTTCGGCGCTCCAGTCGGCAAGGAATCGCTGTAGTGGCACGCCGCTATGTACCCGAGGCGGGCGATATCGTATGGCTGTACTTTACGCCGCAAGCGGGGCACGAACAGGCGGGGCACCGGCCGGCGCTCGTCATCAGTCCCGCGGCTTACAACGCCAAAACCAGCCTCATGTTGTGCTGCCCCATCACGACTCAGATCAAAGGCTATCCATTCGAGGTTGCCGTGACCGGGTCCCGGCCGGGCGTCGTGCTGGCCGATCAGGTGAAAAGTCTCGACTGGATGGTCCGTCAGGCGAAGTACAAGGGCAAAGCCGCGCCCACCGTGCTCGCGGACGTGCGCGCGAAGATCGTTGCCCTTATCGACGGCTGATCGATCTGCCTCGATCCTTAAGGGCTCGCCGCCGACTCCATTCCCAGATACCCCAATATTCCCTGCGCCGCTTCGCGGCCCTCGAACACCGCCGTGACCACGAGGTCCGAGCCGCGCACCATGTCGCCGCCCGCGAACACCTTCGGATTGGTGGTCTGAAATTTCGCGAGCGGAGCGCTCGACACGCGCACGCGGCCGTTGCCGTGCAGCGCGATTTGCTGCGCCTCGAACCAGGCCGGCGGATCGGGCAGGAAGCCGAAGGCGATGATCACCGCGTCGGCCGGAATCGTCTCCTCCGTGCCGGGCACCGCTTCGGGGACGCGCCGGCCCCGCGGGCCGGGCGGCCCTAAGCGCGTTTCAATCAGCTTCACGCCCTCGACCCGGTCGGTGCCGACGATCTCGATGGGCTGACGGTTGAACAGGAAGGTCACGCCCTCTTCCTTGCTGTTCTTGTAGTCGCGGCGCGAGCCCGGCATGTTGTCCTCGTCGCGCCGGTACGTGCAGGTGACGCTCGCCGCGCCCTGACGCACGGCGGTGCGATTGCAATCCATGCCGGTGTCGCCGCCGCCGAGAACCACGACGTGTCGATCGCGGACGTCGATGAAACCGCCCGGGCCCTCCGGCAGCTTGAGTTCGCGGTTGATGTTCGAGACCAGATACGGCAGCGCCTCGTACACTCCCGGCAGATCCTCGCCGGCGAAGCCTCCCTTGACGTACTGGTACGTGCCCATGCCGAGGAACACCGCATCGAACTCGGCCAGCAGCGCATCGAACTTGAGGTCGGTGCCGACGTCCACGTTCAGGCGGAACTCCACGCCCATGTGCTGCATCACTTCGCGGCGCTTTTCCACCACCGATTTTTCGAGTTTGAACGGCGGGATGCCGAAGGTCAGCAGTCCGCCGATCTTGGGCCTTCGGTCGAATACCACCGGCGTGACGCCGTTGCGCACCAGCACGTCTGCGCAAGCGAGTCCGGCGGGACCGGCGCCGACGATCGCGACCCGCTTGTCCGTGCGCACGACGTGGCGCAGGTCCGGCATCCAACCCTGCTTGAACGCCTCATCGGTGATGTATTTCTCGATCGAGCCGATGCTGACCGCGCCCAAACCGTCATTGAGGGTGCAGGCGCCCTCGCACAGCCGGTCCTGCGGGCAGATGCGTCCGCACATCTCGGGCAGCGAGTTGGTCTGATGCGAAAGCTCCGCCGCTTCGAACAGCTTGCCCTCGTTGATCAGCGTCAGCCAATTCGGAATGTAGTTGTGGACCGGGCATTTCCATTCGCAAAAGGGGTTCCCGCACGACAGGCAGCGGCCGGCCTGGGCGGCGGCGGCCTCGGCGCCATAGGGCGCATAGATCTCGCGAAACTCCCGGGTGCGCACCTCGATGTCGAGCTTGTCCGGATCGCGGCGCGGAATGTCGAGAAATTGCAGCGTCTTGTCGGCCATGAGAGGGATCCCGCGCCCGGGCCTTAGGCCGCGCGCCGCAAATTCGACAAGAGCGAGTCGATCGCCGCCGCTTTCGGTTTCACCACCCAGAAGCGGCCGATGTAGGTGCGAAAATCGTTCAGAAGCTGCGTGCCCCAGACGCTGCCGGTTTCCGCCACGTGCTGCTCGATCAGCCCGCGCAGGTGCTGCACGTAGGTGCCCATGCCCTCGGGCGAGACGCGGTGAATGTCGATGAGATCGTGGTTGTAGCGATCGACGAAGTCGCGCTCCATGTCGAGCACGTAGGCAAACCCGCCGGTGAAGCCGGCACCGAAGTTCACACCGGTGCGTCCGAGCACGCACACCACGCCACCGGTCATGTACTCGCAGCAGTGATCGCCCGTGCCTTCGATGACCGCGAGCGCGCCGGAATTGCGCACCGCGAAGCGTTCGCCCGCGGTGCCGGCGGCATACAGTTCGCCCCCCGTCGCGCCGTACAGGCAGGTATTGCCCATGATCACCGTCTCGCGCGCGATGAAGGTTGCGCGGGCATTCGGCCTGAGCACGATCTTGCCGGCGGCCATGCCCTTGCCGACATAGTCGTTCGCTTCGCCTTCGAGATGCAGGTGCAGACCGCCCGCGTTCCACACCCCGAAGCTTTGTCCCGCCGAACCCTTGAGGCTCACGATCAGCGGCGCGGCGCTCATGCCGGAGTTGCCCCAGCGCTTGGCGATCTCGCCCGAGATGCGCGCGCCGATCGAGCGGTGAAAGTTGCTCACGAGGTAGGAGAACCGGCCGCCGGTTTTGTTTTGAATCGCCTCGTGCATGTCGCGCAGCATCTTCTCGCCGAGAACGCCCTTGTCGAACGGTTCGTTGTGCGGATCGATGCAGTACTGCGGCTTGTCGGACACCAGCGAGGAGTTCGCCAGGACCGGTTTCAGATCGAGTTTGCGCTGCTTCGAAGTCTCGCCCGGCAGGATGTCGAGCAGTTCCGTGTGTCCGATCAGCTCGGCGAGCGTGCGGGCGCCGAGCTCGGCCATGATTTCGCGGCATTCCTGCGCCACGAACTTGAAATAATTCATGACCATCTCGGGCAGGCCGATGAAGTACTTGCTGCGCAACACGTTGTGCTGCGTGGCGACGCCGGTCGCGCAGTTGTTGAGGTGGCAGATGCGCAGATACTTGCAGCCCAGGGCCACCATGGGGGCGGTGCCGAAGCCGAAGCTCTCCGCGCCGATGAGCGCGGCCTTGATCACGTCTAGACCGGTCTTCAGACCGCCGTCGGTTTGCAGCCGCACCCGATGCCGCAGCTCATTGGCGCGCAGCGTCTGATGGGTCTCGGCCAGGCCGAGCTCCCAGGGCGTGCCCGCATATTTGATCGAGGACAGCGGGCTCGCGCCGGTGCCGCCGTCGTAACCGGAGATGGTGATGAGATCGGCATAGGCCTTGGCGACGCCCGCCGCCACCGTGCCGACGCCGGGCTCGGCGACCAGCTTCACCGATACCAGGGCGCGCGGGTTGACCTGCTTCAAATCGAAGATCAGCTGCGCGAGATCCTCGATCGAATAGATGTCGTGATGCGGCGGCGGGGATATCAGCCCGACGCCTGGGCGCGCAAAACGCAGCCGCGCGATCATCTCGTTCACCTTGTGACCCGGCAGCTGCCCGCCCTCACCGGGCTTGGCGCCCTGGGCGATCTTGATTTGCAGCACCTCGGCATTGATCAGGTATTCGGGCGTCACGCCGAAGCGGCCGGAGGCCACCTGCTTGATCTTGGAATTCTTCTCGGTGCCGTAGCGCTGCGGATCCTCGCCGCCCTCACCGGAGTTCGAGCGTGCGCCGAGCCGGTTCATGGCGATGGCGAGCGCCTCGTGCGCTTCCGGCGAGAGCGCCCCCAGGGACATGCCGGCGCTGTCGAAGCGCTGCAGCAGCGCGCTCATCGGTTCGACCTCGGCGATCGGAATCGGCTTCGCCAGGGGCTTCAGGCGCAGCAGATCGCGGATGCAGGAGATCGGCCGCTGGTTGACCAGCGCGGCGAACTCCTTGTACTGCTCGTAATCTCCCGTCATCACCGCCGACTGCAGGACGGCGATGACGTCCGGGTTGTACATGTGGTACTCCCCGTCATGCATGTATTTGAGCAATCCGCCCTGGCTGATGCCCTGCGCCGGATCCCACGCGCGCTTGGCGAGGTAGACCGCATCGGCCTTGAGGTCGGTGAAATCGGCGCCTTGAATGCGGCTGTCCGAACCTTCGAAGCAGAGCGAAACCACGTCCTCGCCGAGCCCCACGATCTCGAACAGCTGCGCGCTGCGGTAGCTCGCAATCGTCGAGATTCCCATCTTGGACATGATCTTGAACAGACCCTTGCGGATCCCGCGCCGGTAGCTGCGCCCGAGTTCCTGGCGCGTGTCGGCGTCCATCTTGAGCGCGCCCTTGCGCATCAGGTCGAACAGCGTCTGGTACGCGAGGTAGGGGTACACCGCCGTGGCGCCATAGCCCAAAAGACAGGCGAAATGATGCGCATCGCGCGCGGTGCCGGTCTCGACCAGGATGTTGCATTTGCAGCGCAGCCCGGTCTTGACCAGCCGGTGATGCACCGCGCCGGTGGCGAGCAGCGCATGGATCGGAATCCTGCCCTTGACCAGGTAGCGGTCCGACAGCAGCAGCACCAGCTTGCCGGCGCGCACGGCCGCCTCCGCCAGATCGCAGACATTGGCGATCGCCGCCTTGAGATCGAGCTCGGCGGGATATTGCAGGTCGATGAATTCGTGCGGAACGCCGGAATCCTCGAGGCCCATGATCTGCCGCAGCTTGCGCTGCGAGAGCACCGGCGAGCTCAGCACGATCTGCTCGGCATGCTGCTGCGCGGGCACGAAGATGTTGCACTCGGGACCGATCTGGGTCTGCAGCGACATGACGATGCTCTCGCGCAGCGAGTCGATCGGCGGGTTGGTGACCTGCGCGAATTGCTGCCGGAAATAATCGTATAAGGAGCGCACCTTCTTCGACAGCACCGGCATCGGCGTGTCGTCACCCATCGAGCCGACCGCCTCGCTCTCATCCTCGGCGAGAACGCGGATGATGTCGTCGCGCTCCTCGGCCGAGACGTTGTACATTTTCTGAAACAGCGCGAGCGTGTCGCGATCGAAGGGTTCCGCGGCGAGGCGCGGATCGATGAGATCGGTCTGCAGGTAGCGCACGCCCTTCTTGAGCCACACCTTGTAGGGATGCCGGCTCTTCAGCAGATCGTCGACCTGCCTGGTGTCCATGAGCTCGGCGGTCTGCAGATCGAGCGCCAGAATCTCTCCCGGTCCGAGCTTGCCCTTGCGCACCACGTCTTCGGGCTGGTAATCCCAAACGCCCGCCTCGGAGGCGACCGTGATGTGGCGGTTTTTGGTGATCACCCAGCGCGCGGGCCGCAGGCCATTGCGGTCGAGCGTGCAGCAGGCGTACCGGCCGTCGGTGAGCACGATGCCGGCCGGGCCGTCCCAGGGCTCCATGTGGGTCGCATAGTATTCGTAGAACGCCTTCAAATCCGGGTCGATCATGTCGACCGACTGCCACGCCGGCGGAATCAGCATGCGCATGGCATGCATCGGATCGAGGCCGCCCACCAGCAACAGCTCGAGCATGTTGTCGAGCGATTGCGAGTCCGAGCCCGTGAGCGAGACCACCGGCAGCACGTCGCCGAGGTCAGGCAGCAGCGGCGACCGGAACAAGGGGCCGCGCGCCACGGCCCAGGAGCGATTGCCCTGCACCGTATTGATCTCGCCGTTGTGGGCGAGATAGCGGTAGGGGTGCGCGAGACGCCACTGCGGCAGCGTGTTGGTGGAGAAACGCTGGTGAAACACCACCACCGAGGCTTCCATGCGCGGATCCTTCAGATCCGGATAGAACTGCACCAGGTACTGCGGCATCACCATGCCCTTGTAGACGATGGTGCTCGCGGAGAGCGACGGGATGTAGAACACCGGATCGCGCTCGGCGAGAAGCTTCTCGGCCCGCCGCCGCGCCATGTACAGCCGGCGGTTGAAAGTGGCCTCGTCGATGTCGGTGCTCGAGTTGACGAAGATCTGCTCGATGCGCGGCAGCGTCTTGAGCGCCTCGGCGCCGCAGGCCTGGCTGTCGATCGGCAGCACACGAAAACCCGCCACGCTCATCTTCTCCCGTTCGATCTCGGCGCTGAGCACGCGCCGGGCCGCGTCGGCCTGCCCGGCATCGCGGTTCAGGAACACGAGACCGGCGGCGAATTGGCCGCTCAAGGTGAGGCGCGCTTCAGCGGCGACGGCCCGCAGGAAGGTGCGGGGCATCTTGATCAGGAGGCCGCAGCCGTCGCCGGTCTTGCCGTCCGCCGCGATGGCACCGCGATGCGTGAGCCGGTTCAACGAACTGATGGCCGTCTCGATCACCCAGTGGCTCGCCTGGTCATCGAGGCTTGCGATGAGCCCAAACCCGCACGAATCGCGCTCATAGGCGGTGCGGCACAGGCCGAAATCCACGGAACGCGCATCCACGCCGCTGGCGTCGGTACCCGCCCCGTTGGCCTTCAGAGTTGCCATTTGCTCATTCGCCATCACTTGCCCAGCATGACCCGCACCCCTGCGGCCGATCCGCAGAGATCTTGCGAGTACAATCACGTAACCTCGGGTTGGGGCGCTCGAATCGAACCTTTCAAGGCCAGGTGGGGCAAACGGGCTCGAGCGCGCCAGCGTATGGCCTCATGATACCGGGGTCGCGCGAGTCGTCAACCGGACCTTCGGGTCACCCGGCGATGTAGCGCTCGAGCTGCTCGATTTGCGCGCTTTGCTCCTCCATCAGCGCCTTGACCAGATCGCCAATCGAGAGCATGCCGACCACCCGATCCGACTCCATGACCGGCAAATGCCGGAATCGGCCGGCGGTCATGAGCTGCATGCAGTGGTGCACCGTATCGACCGGTGTGACGGTGACGGCCGGCGCGGTCATGATCTCAGTGACGGGCGTGTCGTGCGAGGATCGATTCTTTAAAATCACTTTGCGGGCATAGTCGCGCTCGGAAATGATGCCGAGCAGGGAACCCGAGTCCATGACCAGAAGGGCACCGACGTGGCGCGTGGCCATGATCTCGATCGCCCGCAGTACCGAATCGGTCGGCGCGACCGAGTAGATCTGGCTCCCCTTGGCGCGCAGGAGTTGATTCACGGTTTGCATATGAACCCCCCATCCATTTCATCCTGACTATACTCCCGCCCCGTGCCAGGACAAGTGAGGCCAGAATGACGCCGGACAGCCAAAATCCCGCCGCCGCCACCACGGCGATCGCCGCACCGCGGGCGCCGGCTCGTGCCCACGTCGTCGCATCGCCGCACGGCGAGCGCAACGATCCTTATTACTGGCTGCGCGACGACGAACGCCGCGACCCTGCGGTGATCGCCTATCTCGAAGCCGAAAATGCCTATAAGAATCAACAGCTCGCGCCGCTGAAACCGCTCGAGGAGCGGCTCTACGGGGAGATCCTCGCGCGCCTGAAGCAGGACGACGCCAGCGTCCCATATCGCAAAAACGGCTACTGGTACTACACCCGGTTCGAGCCCGGGCTCGAGCATCCGATTTTTGCACGCCGCAAGCTCACCCTCGACGCGCCCGAGCAGGTGCTGCTCGACGGCAACGAGCGTGCGCGAGGCCATGATTACTACCAGCTCGGCGCGCTCGAGGTGTCCCCGAATTCGCAGTGGCTCGCCTTCTGCGAAGATACCGTGGGCCGCCGCCAGTACGTGTTGCGCTTCAAGAATCTCGCCAGCGGCGAACTGCTCACGGACACCCTGGAGAACGTCGAGTCGGACCTGGCGTGGGCGAACGACGATGCGACCGTGCTTTACGTCGAGAAGGACCCCGAGACGCTGCTCGGGCTCTACGTCAAAAGCCACCGGCTTAGGGAGGACCCGGCACTCGACGGACGGCTCTTCACGCAGACGGACACGAGCTTTTACACCGGCGTGGCAAAATCCAAGTCCGACCGCTTCCTCTTCATCTACATGGAGAGCACCGTCGCTTCGGAGTGGTGGTATGCGGAGGCCGGCGATCCCGAATTGCGCTTCGTGCGGGTCCTCGCGCATGAGCGCGATCACGAATATCAGGTCGAGCACCGCGAAGACAGCTTCATCGTGCGCACCAATTGGCAGGCAAAAAATTTCCGGCTGATCGAGGTGCCCATTGCCCTGGCGGCCGACCGGAGTCGGTGGCGGGACATCGTGCCGCACCGGCCGGATACGTTCATTCAGGATTTCGACGTGTTCGCCCGCTTCGTCGCCGTGTCGGTGCGCAGCGGGGGCTTGAAGAAGATCAGCATCCGACCATTGCCGCTTGCGGGGGGCGGCGCAGAATTCTTCCTCGAGAGCGACGAGCCGGCGTACAGCCTGGAACTCTCGGTGAACGAGGAGCTCGACACCGACCTGTTGCGCTATGCCTATTCTTCGCTCACCACGCCGACCACGATCTATGACCACGACGTGCGCACCGGTGAGCGTACGCTGCTCAAGCGCGATCCGGTTCTGGGCAGCTTCGATGCGGCCAATTACCGCACCGAATTCCTGTTCGCACCGGCGCGCGACGGCAGCCGCATTCCGGTGTCGCTGGTCTATCGCGTCGGGACTTTGCGCGACGGCCGCGCGCCGCTGCTGCAGTACGGGTATGGCGCGTATGGTCTGTCCATGGACCCGCACTTCTCCTCGGCGCGCTTGAGTCTGCTCGATCGCGGCGTGGTGTTTGCGATCGCGCACGTGCGCGGCGGCCAGGAGATGGGCCGCGCCTGGTACGACGACGGCCGGCTGCTCGAGAAGCAGCATTCGTTCACGGATTTCATCGACGTCACCCGCGAACTGGTGGCCCTGCGCTATGCCGCCGCCGACAAGGTGTTTGCGATGGGTGGCAGCGCCGGTGGGCTGCTGGTGGCGGCGGTCGCCAACATGAGCGGCGCCGACTATCGCGGCATCATCGCCCAGGTGCCCTTCGTCGATGTGGTCACCACCATGCTCGATGAGAGCATCCCGCTCACCACCAACGAATACGATGAATGGGGCAATCCGGCTTTGGAGCGCTACTACCGCTATTTATTGGCGTACTCCCCGTACGACAACGTGCGGGCGCAACCGTACCCGGCGATGCTGGTGACCGCCGGCCTGTGGGACAGTCAGGTGCAATATTACGAACCGGCGAAATGGGTGGCGAAGCTGCGCGCGCTCAAGACCGATCGGAACCCGCTGCTGCTGCACGTCGAGATGGAGGCCGGCCACGGCGGCAAGTCGGGCCGCTTCCAACGCTACCGGGAAACGGCGATGGAATATGCGTTCCTGCTCTCTTTGGCCGGCATCGACGAGTAGCGCGCGGCCGCGCGCGCGGCACAGGCCACGCGGGCATCGATCCGCGCATAGGAAAACGCCCCGTCGGAGCGGCGCACCACCAAGGTGGCTCCCGGGCTGCCCTCGGGCATCAGCATGGCGAAGATCTCGGATTGCATGTCAGGCAGGCAAGCAATCCGCGTGCCACGAAGACAACCCTCACTAATTCAATGACTTACCCCACCGGTGAGGGGTCGCTGACTGACAGGAATTGTCACCGGGGTGACACACCACGACACCCGTTCAACCGGGGCGGATCACCACGCAGGCCTGCGACTTGGCCTTGAGTTCCTTGCAGATGGCGCGCGCGCGCTTCTTGCTCACGCTGCCCGCCTGCAGCCGGTAGAGCGTGCCCGAGGAGGTCTTCTTCGGCAGGACCCGGGGCGTGAGTCCCGACAGCAGCTTCGGGTACTCCTTTTGCAGATGCTCCCAACGCCGATTGGCGGCCTCGGCGCCCGACTTGAACGCCCCGAGCTGCACGTGGTACTTGCCGGACTTGCCGGCGGCCGGGGCGGCCGGCTCCTGGGATTTCGCCGCGGGCGCAGTCGCGGGGGGAGTCGCCGGCGCGGACGCCGCCGGCGGCGGATGAGCGCCCGGTGCATTTTGCGGGGTTTCAGCGGTCTCAGCCGATTCGGGATTGCCCGTGCTCGCGCCGGGTGTGCCGGATGCCGACGGAGCATGCGCACCCGATGGGGTCTGGGCCAGGGTGAAGTTCTCCACCCGGATCCGCGCCTCTTCAGTCCACTTGCCTTCGGGGTACTGCTTGAGGAAGGCCTGATAAGCGTCCGCCGTGTCCGTATCGCGCGCCTTTTGCCAGTCGCGCTCCTCCTCGAGTTCCTTCACCCGCGCCTGCGCCTGGGCGGTGAATTCACCGCTCGGGTACTTCTTGACGAACTGCTCGTACGCTTCCGCGGTGTTGGTTTCGCGGGCCTTTTGCCAATCGCTTTGCTGGCGACTGCAGCCGCCGAGCGCCAGCAGCAGCCCGCACAGAATCACCGGGACGATTTTATTGATGACCATGTTCCCACTCGACTGGCTGTTTTGGGTCGGAGCGTCATTCTACTTCGATTTGCGGCATCTGTCGGCGCCGCCAAGCTCGTCACATCCAAGCCGCTCCGGATGCGATAAGAAGCGGGCATGGGCGAACCAAAGCGTCGATTTCTCGAAGCCAAATCCATCACGCCGACCTATGTCGGCGCCGAAACCGTCATCGTCGGAAACGTGCGCGGCGTCGGCGAGTTCGTGGTCTGCGGGGAAATTCACGGCGACGGCGATCTGGCCGGCGGCCTCAATTTATCGGTGAGCGGCAGCTGGTTTGGCAACATCCGTGCCCAGCAGGCCGTCGTCGCCGGCAAAATCACCGGCGAGCTCAACGTCAGGGACAAGCTGGAAATCGGCCGCACCGCGGTGATTCGCGGCAGGGTGAGCGCCCGAACCGTGGCGATCGCCAAGGGGGCGATCGTCGATGGGGAAATCGAGGTCACCTCCGGCCTGCCGCCGGTGCAGTTCGAGGAAAAACGCGACGCCAAGTGAACGTCTCGGTGAGCTTACGAAATGAGCGGCCGCTGTTAGCTTCTGGCGACAGCCGGTTCGATATTTTGTGTGTTCACGCGGATTCCTCCATCCTAGTCCCACTTCGCGAACCCTCAAGGTCCAATGAAAGAATACGATGTGGTGATCGTGGGCGGCGGCATCCACGGCGCCGGCGTTCTGCAGGCCGTCACGGCCGCCGGCTACAGCGGGCTGCTCATCGAGAAAAGCGCGCTCGCGAGCGGCACCTCGAGCCGCTCGAGCAAATTGATTCACGGCGGCCTGCGCTATCTCGAATCCGGCCAGTTCGCGCTGGTGCGCGAAAGCCTGCGCGAGCGCGCCGTGCATCTGCGCATTGCCGCCGATCTGGTCGAACTTAAGCCCTTTTTCCTGCCGGTGTACGCCGAAACCCGCCGCCGACCCTGGCAGCTCAAGCTGGGTCTGTGGCTGTATGCGCTGCTCGGCGGATTCGATGCGAGTACGCGCTTCGGCAGCGTGCCGAAGCGCGAGTGGGCCACGCTCGACGGACTCGACACCCGCAATCTCGACGCGGTGATCCGCTATTACGATGCCCAGACCGACGATGCCCAATTGACCCGCGCGGTGGTCGCCTCCGCGCGCGACCTGGGCGGTGTGCTCGCCATGCCGGCGACGTTCGTGGGCGCGAACCTCGACGATCAGGGCGTCGAGGTCACCTATGAAAACGAATCGGCGCGCACGCAGTGCCGCTGCCGGGTGCTCGTCAATGCGGCCGGACCGTGGGCCCCCGCGGTGGCACGCGCCATCCTGCCGGCCATCGCCGTTCCCGACGTGGATCTGGTCCAAGGCACCCACATCGTCGTGCCCATGCAGGTGACGCGCGGCATTTACTACGTGGAAAGCCCGAGCGATGGGCGCGCGGTTTTCGTGATGCCCTGGCATGGCGCGACCCTGATCGGCACCACCGAAACTCCCTACCGGGGCGAACCCGACCGCGTCCACCCCCTGCCGGAGGAGGAGGAATACCTGCTCGCCGTGGCCCGCCGCTACTTTCCGGCCGCCGCCGCCCTGACGCGCAACGACATCGTGCTGCGGTTCGCCGGGCTGCGCGTACTGCCGTGCGCCTCACAATCGGCCTTCGTGCGCTCGCGGGAGACCATTTTTACCGCCGACCGTGACCCGAATCCGCGCGTGCTCGGCATCTATGGCGGCAAACTCACGGGCTGGCGCGCCGCCGCGGCGCAGGTTCTCGAACGTATCCGCCCGTCGTTGGGCGTGAGGGCGCGGCGGGCTGCCACGGATCAGTTGGTTTTGAGGAGGGCAGAATGAAAAAATACGGCATCCCGCTGGCGTTCGCGTTGCTCGCGGGCGCGGCCCACGCGGACGGCGACTACATCAGTCCGACCAACGATCGGGTGCGCGTGTCGCTCGGCATCATGGACGTCTCCTCCTCGACCACGTTTCAAGTCGACAGCACCGCCGGCACGCCGGGCACGGTCGTCGACGCCGAGAACACCCTCGGCCTGCCCAAGCGGGAAATCGAGCCGAAGTTCCAGGTGATGTTCCGCGCCGGCGAGCGCAACCGGCTGCGCTTCGACTATTTCACCCTCGATCGCAGCGGGGACGCCACGCTCACCGCGCCGCTGCTGTTCCGCGACGTCGTGTTGCAGACCGGCGACCCGGTGCAGAGCGAACTCGACATGCGGGTCGTCGGGATCACCTACGAGTACTCCTTTTGGCACACCGAAAAACTCGAAGTGGCGGGCAGCCTCGGGGTCGAGTCCGTGCAACTCTCGGCGCAGCTCAAGGTCGAGACCAATACCCAGCACGTGAACCAGCGGGACGATCAGGCCGGCCCGTTCCCTTCGCCCGGCATCGATGCGACCTGGGTGATCAGCAAGCGGTTCTATCTGGATGGGCGCATCCAATATCTGGATCTGCACTTCGACAAGCTGAACGGATCGCTCGGCTTCCTGGAATTCGATGCGCTGTACCGCTTCCGCCCCAACGTGTCGTTCGCCCTCGGCTACAACGCCGTGCGGACCCATCTGTCCTCGACCCAGACCTCGAACTCCGGCTATTACGATTTCAACACGAACGGACCCGAGCTGTTCGTGCGGGTCGCCTTTTAGGGCGCGGCGCCCGACTCCAAGGCGAATTCGACCCGGTTATTGGCGGACGCCGCGCGGTTCCATTCCCCCGCCGTGAGCGCTTCGTTGCGCGGCGGATAGGGGACGGCGTTGCGCGAGGAGCCGACATTTTCCAACGCCACGGTGATCGCGCCCGCGGTGCGCTGCCTCACGCCGGCGATCAGATTGGCAAACGCGAGGGACTGGCGCTGCTGCCCGGACAGCGACTCCTCGAATGGATTGCCGATCAGATCGCATTTCACCGCCGGCACCGCGGCGCCGGCGGGCACGAATCCGTCGGTTGCATTGCCGCTCAAGCAGTAAAGCCCCGCCATGCTGGTGATCTTCACCACCCCGTGAAAGCTCTGGGCCTCGAGCTTGGCGAGCAGTTCGCGCAGCACATCGAGCCGGCCGCGATCGAATGGAATCTCTCCGTACGGCACGGCTTCCGTGCGCGGCAGTCCCGCCATGCCGGCGCCACCCGCCCCGCTCGAATTGGCGCCCGCCGCACCCGCCGGACTCGCGCCGGCGGTGGGCGCGGTGCTCGCGGCAAGGGCCGCGCCGAGATCCTTGACCGTCGCGGTGAGCTCCTCGCGCGCATGCTGCAATTGTTCGTTGGCGGAGCGCAACGCCGCGAGTTCGGTGCGGGTCTGCGCCGCCTGGTCGCGCGCCATCGCCCAGAACACGGCCAGGCACACGGACAGCAGGCAGGCGACGGCCAGGGCGGCGGCCCACGGCCAGACCGGTTGACGGGCCGGAGCCGGCGCAGCCGGTGCGAGGGCTGCCTGAGCGGCAGCCGGTGAAGCGGGCGCGGGATGGCGCAGATCCGCCACCAAGCGGGCGGCAAAACTGTCGAGGCTCGCCACGATGAAACGGCGCAGATCGACCGATTGCTGCTTGACCGCCGCCTCGACGCGCCGCAGATCGGCCGCGGGAGCGGCGGGTGCGGGCGGGCTCTCGGGCACCGCGGCGGCAACCGGCGTCACGTCGACCGGCGCCAAGGCCGGCTCCTCGAGATCGCGCCGGTCCGGCAGCAGATGCAGCTCGTACAGCACCTTCGAGACGTCGACGGGCCGCACCTGCTTCGGCAGCACGCCCATGGCGCCGAGCGCCCGGGCTTGACCGACGTACAGCTCGCCTTCCTGGGAGGTGTACATCATGATCGGAATCATCGCGGTCTGCGGGTTGCCCTTGATCGCCTGCACCGCCTGCAGCCCGTCCATGCCCGGCATGAGATGGTCCATGAAGATCGCATCGGGCCGGTCGTGCCTGAGATAGTCGATGGCCTGTTCGGCCGATTCGGCCATGTCGACATCGATGTCGTATTTTTCGAGCATGCGGCTCAAAATGACACGGGCCGATTTCGAATCGTCGACGACTAACGCACGCTTGCGGGCCATGACGGCTGTTTGCTGCACTCCCTTTCGAGCCTCTCTCTTGCGTCCTTAGGCTTGTCCCATCCGCGCAAAATCTACGGCGGCACCATGTTCCGCCGCCGCCGATCCGCATGCACGGTGTCGCCGATTGGAAACACCGCCCGATGCACCGCTAGATCAAGCGGGATCGGAGCCCTGCGCTTCCTTGTTCTGGGCGATCCAGGTCAATGCCGACTCGACGTCGGCGAGCTCGCTCGCGGTGAATCCTTCTATCCGCACGCCGGTCGCCTCGGCCTTTTTCTTCGCGAGTTCCGCCGCGGCAACCGCGTGAACCCATACCAGACCGCGACGCACCTTGGCGGTGAATTTTTGCTGCTTTTCTTCGGTCATCAGTCAACTCCTTAAAAAGATCTCGAGGCCGTCCCGCAACGATACACGACTACGCCGGGGAGGAGGAATTTTAGGATTCAATCGCGGATTCCGGCACCTCGGTTCAGCAGCGTCACCGCCAGAGCAAACATCAACACCGCGGCCGAGACCATGATGCCGTAGGCGAGCCTCAAGTCGACGTCGGTGGTGCCGAGAAAGCCGTAGCGGAACGCGCTCACCATGTACAGGATGGGGTTGGCATGCGACAGGATGTGCGCCCAGTCCGGCAGCATCTTGATCGAATAGAACACGCCGCCGAGGTAGGTGAGCGGCGTGAGCACGAAGGTCGGAAACCACGAGATTTGATCGAAATTCTTCGCGAACAGCGCGTTGATGAATCCGCCGAGCGAGAACACCACGCTGGTCAGCAGCACGGCGGAGAGAATCGCGAACACGTGCTGCACGGCCAGGTGGGTGAAGAACAGGGCGACCAGGGTCACCACCGATCCGACCAGCAGACCGCGCAGAACACCGCCGGCGATGTAGCCGCACAGGATCAGCCAGTTGGGCAGCGGCGATACCAGCAGTTCCTCGAGATGCTTGCCGAACTTGGCGCCGAAGAAGGACGAGACCACGTTGCCGTAGGAATTGGTGATGACCGTCATCATGATGAGGCCGGGGGCGATGAACTGCATGTAATCGTAACCGCCCACCAATCCCACGCGCTTGCCGATCAAGCTGCCGAAGATCACGAAGTACAGCGTGGCGGTGACCGTCGGCGGCACGATGGTCTGACCCCAGATGCGCACGATGCGGTTGAATTCGCGGATGACGATGGTGCTGAAGCCGATCCACTCCGAACGTGCACGCGAGGCGGCCATGGCTTTTTAGGATCCTTTGAGCGCGGATGAGCGCACGCTGTCGTCGACCAGGCGGATGAACAACTCCTCGAGCCGGTTGACCTTGTTGCGCATGCTGTTGACGTGGATGTGCTGGGCGGACAGCTGCGTGAAGATCTCGTTCAGGTTCTGCCCCTTCGACACCTCCACCTCGAGCGTGTGGTCGTCGAGCAGCGTGGTCTTGAATCCAGGCAGCTGCGGGGCCGCCGCGACCGACTCGCTGATGTTCAGCAGGAAGGTCTCGGCCTGCAGTTTGCGCAGCACGTTCGCCATGCTGTCGCGCTCGATGATGCGGCCGCCCTCGATGATGGCGACGTTGCGGCACAGGTTCTCCGCCTCCTCGAGATAGTGCGTGGTCAGGATGATGGTCGTGCCCTGCTCGTTGATGTTGCGCAGGAACTCCCACATCGAGCGGCGGATCTCGATGTCCACTCCGGCGGTCGGTTCGTCCAGGATGAGCAGCTTCGGCTCGTGCATCAGTGCGCGCGCAATCATCAGCCGGCGCTTCATGCCGCCGGAAAGCGCCCGCGCGATCGAGTTGCGCCGATCCCAGAGCTGCAGCTGCTTGAGGTATTTCTCCGCCCGCTGCTTCGCCTGCCGGCGCGGAATGCCATAGAAACCCGCCTGATTCACCACGATGGTGAACAGGGTCTCGAACATGTTGAAATTGATTTCCTGCGGCACGACGCCGATGCAGGATTTCGCCGCCTCGAGCTCGCGGTCCATGTCGTGGCCGAACACCTCGACCGTGCCGCTGGTCTTGTTGACCAGCGAGGTGACGATGCCGATGACCGTCGTCTTGCCCGCGCCGTTCGGACCGAGCAGCGCGAAGAAATCGCCTTCCGCGACTTCGAGATCGATGCCTTTGAGTGCCCTGATGCCGTTTTTGTAGGTTTTGGCGAGTTGGCGTAGGACGAGGGCTTGCATAGGAGCCGCGTAGACTAAACCGCGCAAGGCACCCCCCGCAACCGAAAGCCGCGATCCCCCTTACGGCAGGCCGGCCGCGGCCGCGAGCTGCAATCCGAACAGCTGCACCCGGCGCAGGCGCAGGGCATCCGGACGCGCGGCCGCGCCGACCAGCGCATTCCAGTAGGGTTCGCTCGTGCTCCAGCGCGCGGCCAGATTCTTCGCCTCGCTCCCCGCCAGCGACGGCAGGCAGTCGAACGTGACGGTGCGAAAGGCCGCGGCGGTGTGCGCGTTCATGCCCAACAGCAATTGAGCGGCGAGCTTGGCGGTGGCGGCGACGTGCCAGGCGTAGAACAGCGCGAGCCGCACGAATCTCACCGTGTCATCCTCCGCATCGGATTCTTCGGCGACCCCCCAATGACCGGCGCCGGAAAGGCGGGTGCGCCAGTAAGCGTCATCATCGAAGCGCAGATCGAACAATGCGTAAGGACAATTGGCCGCCGCGGCACGTTGCGCCGCCGACAGCGGGGCAAGCCGGCCGGACGCCCCGCCCGGCAGCCGCAACGCGCCGACCGGCGCCGGCTCGCAGGCGCGCGCGCCCACGAGATCGAGGAAGCGGTGATTCAGCTCGTGCAGCGACCCGAGCTTCTCCGTGGAGAAATGCGGTTGGGTCGCCCAGCTGCCGGGAAATGCGTCCTGCATGTGGAATCTCCTTCGGATGGCGATTGAACTTAAGACCGGCGCCCGCGCATATCCCTGCAAATGCACCGGCAATCGAACGCAAAAACCTCTGGCAGGCACGCTAACTTTGTGATTAATTTCTGTCAAATTCTTTTTGAGGCAAAACCCCGAAATTACCGCGCAGCCTTGAGGAGCCGCCCCCATGAGAGTGTCCGACGACCGTTACACCCGTGACCGCCAGCGCCTGGATCTGGCGCTGCGGCTCATCCGCCACGAGGCGCGCACCTTCACCATCCGGCAGTGGACCGGCTTGAGCGACGATCGGATCCGCAAGCTGTACCGCAGCTACGTGCTGGATCCGCACACCAGCCGGGTGCAGCGGCACCGCGGCAAGTCGCCGCGCCAGGCGGCGTTTTTCTTCCGCAGCAGCGAGCTGAATTTTCATGCGGCACAGCTTGCCAGCCTGTATCTGGTGTACGGACTTCTGCACGGATCGAGCGGCGGAATCGAGCCGCGCTATCGGGTCGGATCGCTCGATTGCGGCGTGCTGCTGTGTCAGGCGTATGAGGTATATCTGGAACTGCACGCCCCGGCGCGCATTTCCTTCGAACACGCCTGGTTCCTGCTGCTCGCCCTCGCCCGGCGCGACGAGCTCGGCGTCGCGCGCTGCGAGGTCTGCGGCGGCGTGCGCCTGCGCGATCTGCTGGCGAAGCGCCGATCCGCCTGCGCGCACTGCGAGCCGCCGGTTCTCGAGACGGGCGCTCGACGCCTCGACGGGCACGCTGCGCCCTGTTAGCGCGCCCTGATAGAATTGCGCTCATGCAGAGCAGGAACGTGTTCGCGGGACCCTACTTGGAACGGGCCGCTCACCTGCGCTCCGATCCATCCTGGTTCGACGAGGCGCTTGCCGACCCGCGCAGCCGCGTACTGCCGGTCTGGAACGCACGCAGTCTGATCGTGGATGGCGGACCGCCGGGTGCGCTGCCGGGTGCGCCGCCGACTCCGCACGCCGCTTCGCTCGAGCTGTCGCAGATCGACGCGCAACTCCGCAACAGCCACGACCTGATCCTGCTCGGCCGCTTCGACGACCAGAATTTTTTCGCGCTCGAGATCGCGGGCGCCGATGAGCCGGCGATGCCGGCCGGCACGCATTTCGAGGATCTGCGGCTGGTGGCTGCGCTCCTGCCGGCGGATGAAGCGGGCGTGCTCGGGTATGCACGGGCGATGATCACCTGGCGCCGGCGGCACCGCCACTGCGGCACCTGCGGGTCCCCGACCGTGCCGGCCAAGGGCGGACACGTGCTGGTGTGCACCAATCCGGCCTGCCGCCACGAGCAATTCCCGCGCATTGACCCCGCCATCATCGTGCTGGTGAGCGATCCGGATCGAGCCCTGCTCGGCCGGCAGGCCAGCTGGCCGGTGGGACGCTACTCGACGATCGCCGGTTTCGTCGAACCGGGCGAATCGCTCGAGGATGCCGTGGCGCGCGAAGTGTTCGAAGAGACGGGCATCACCGTGCACCGGATCGAATATCACTCCTCGCAGCCCTGGCCGTTTCCGAGCTCATTGATGCTGGGATTCACCGCTCAGGCGCTGACCCACGAAATCCAGTTGCGCGATCAGGAGCTGGAGGATGCGCGCTGGTTCACCCGTGCCGACCTGGCGAACGGCGCACCGCTTCTCCCGCCGCGCCAGTCGATCTCCTACCGCCTGATCGAACACTGGTTCGATGCCGGCGCGGCGCGGCCGCTGCGCGAAATCCGCGACTGAAACGCCCCACCCCGCGGCGCCTCGCGCGGCCGCGCGCCCGCTTCAGCTGCAGCGTTTAGGGTGATCGAGCGAGCGGCGCGCCGGCATCCGGGGCGCATCGCCGCAGGCGCAATCGCCCGCCGCGGCTTTGGCGCGATACATGAGCTCGTCGGCGCGCCGCATCAGCTGCTCGGCGTCGCGGCCGTCCTCGGGGTAGACCGACACACCGATGGCGGCGGTCATGCGAACCTGCACCCGACCCACCTGGTAGGGCATTGCCAACCGATGGGCGATGGCCGCGGCCACATCCTCGGCGACGGAACGGTCCGGAATCTGCGGCAGCACCACGATGAACTCGTCCCCGCCGTAGCGGCACACGATATCGCCGGTGCGGGCGCGCGTGGCAATGCGCCCGCTGGCCGTCACCAGGAGCTCATCGCCCGCTGCGTGACCATGCTCGTCATTCACGCGCTTGAAGCCGTCGAGATCGATGAACAGGACCCCCACGCAGTGGTGCCGGTCGGCCGCCTGGCGCAGCGCCGCGCTCAAGGTCTGGGTCAATCGCCGGCGGTTATAGAGGCCCGTCAGGCCATCGCGATCGGCCAGCTGCAGCGCATGCGCCTCGCGTTGCTTGAGAATCGCGATCTGGCGGATGAGATGGGCATTGATGTCGCGCAGCGTCTCCACGTCCGCGGTATCGACACCGCGCGGAGCGACGGCGGCGATGCCGACATCCCCGAACTGCGCCACATCTCCATTTTCATACAATTCGCTTCGCCCGTGCGACATGGCGGCTGCGCTCCCTTTGATTGCCCGCGAAGTGTGGCGGGTCGGTGCGCTGCCGGGCAATCAGCCCGGCCCCAGAGCCCATGTCGGAGTTGGCTGACGGGGGGTCGATGGCGGGTCACGCGCGCGGGCAGCCGCTACCCGCACGGCGGGTTCAAGGGTGCGCCCGACGCGTGTTGGCACGTCGCGACGCAGACCTTGAACCGCCGCCAAGGTTCCCATGCCCACGCAACGCACCCGCCCTCGCCGGGCCGGTGCGCGCCACCGGGCCGCAGTGTGCTAGGACGCCGAGGGCTCCGTGCCGCTCGAGAACGGCAGCGGCGTTTGCGGCGTTTCGTAGCCGAAGTCCGCGGCCGGCGTGCTCACCGGTGCAGGCGTCGGGACGGCCGGCGCTGCGCTCTTCGGTTTCGCCACCTTCCTGGGGGCGACCTTGCGCACCGCCTTCTTGGCCGGCGCTGCCTTGGCCGCTGCTTTGCGCGGTGCCGCCTTCTTCGCCTTGCTCGCCTTCTTGGCTTTTTTCGCAACCTTGACGGGCTTGCCCGGCTTTTTCGCCGGTCGTGCCTTCTTCTTCGCTACGCTCGTCTTGGCGGCTGCGCGCTTCGCTTTCGCCACCGGACGCTTCTTCTTCCCCTTACCCTTCTTCTTTGCCATGGTCAGTCTTCTCCTCGCGGTCGTACGGCTCCTCGCTGCGAGAGTAGCCCTGAAAAAGTCCGCTGTCATCTGCGCATGATGCTGGAGTCGATCCGTTGGATTGCGTACGCTGTCCCGGTGATACCCACCGAAACGATCAGCCCTTTGCACGATGTCTGGTTGCGCCCGCGGCGCGTGTTTCGCGAGTTGGCCGCGCAGCCGATCGGCCGCACCGATTATTTGTTGGGAGCGGCGCAGGGAATGGTGGGATGGCTCGCATGGAGCCGCACGCAAAATGCCGGCGCGACCGAGAGCGTGGCGCAAATCCTCGGCATGGGGTTGGTCGTGGGCTCGGTGTTCGGCATTGCCAGCCTGTACGTCATGGCGGCGATCTATGCGCGCTTGGGCACCCGCGCCGGCGGTTCCGCGACGCGGGCCCAGGTGATGCACGTGCTCGCCTACGGCGGCGTGCCGCTCGCGGTGTCACTCGGCATCTGGGTTCTGACGGCGCTGCTCGCGGGTGAGGCGGCGTTCATGCAGACCCAGGCACCGGACATCGAAAGTTTTCTCGCGCTGCTGCTGCGCGCGCAGTTCCTGGCCTATGTGCTGCTCATGCTGTGGAGCGTGGTCATCCAAATCATGGGCTTCAGCGAGGTGCAGGGACTCGCCACCCGCAAGGCTTTCGGAATCTGGGTGCTCGGGCAGCTGATCGGGCTGCTGGCCGCCCTGTTCCTGACCATTCTGATCGTCAGCGTGTTTCCCAGCCCTTGAGACCTTAGGAGCCGGTCGACGGAGCGGCCGGTTCAGCCGGCGCGGGGGCATCGTTCGCCGCGCTGGTGCGCGACGGGGACACCTTGGGCGCCGCGGCCTTGGGCGTCTGGGTTTCGAAGCGCTTGATCACGGAGCGCGCCACCGCCGCCGCCGACGGGCGCTTCGCGGCCGCCGGCTTCGCAGCGACCGCTTTGGACGGGCGCGGTTTCGGGGCGGACGCCTTGCCCGGCTTGGGCGCGGCGTTCGGCCTGGCGGCCCCGTTGCTCTTGGCCGTGTTGGCGGCCCTGGCCGCTGCCGCGGCTTTGGCGGCCGCGGCCAGCTTGGCCGCGCGCTGCAGCCGCGCGGCCTGCGCCGCTTCGACCTTCTTGCGGGCCTGTTTCGCCGCCTTCTTGGTGAGCTTCGAGGCCTTGCGTGCCTTCTTCAGTTCGGACTTCGCCACGCGCACCAGTTCCTTGGCTTCCTCGGCCCGCTTCGCCGCCTTCTGCGCTTCCGCGCTCAGCCGCTGTTCCGCCGCGCTGGGCTTCGATTTTGTTGTTGGGGTGCTGGCCACGTGATGCGCTCCGCTGCAAATGAGGCAGCAGAGCTTAAGCCCGCGACACCCATCCTGTCACGAATCCGACATATGTCACCCGGTCGGATTTTTTGGCCAGCGACCCGGTTCGTCCGCTGCGCGGCACCTACGGCAGCACGCGCCGCAAAAACTGCCGAATATCGGCAATCTCCGCCTCGCAGACCGAATGGGCCATGGGGTATTGATGCCACTCAACCGCGTAGCCGTGGGTTCGGAGCAGGTCGCGCGCAGCGAGTCCAAGTGCCAGCGGCAACACCCCATCGGAGAGGCCGTGCGCCATGAAAATCGGCGCTCCGTCGTTGGCCGCCTGCCGCTCGTGCGCCAAGCTCGCCGCGAGCGGCAGGTAGCACGACAAGGCCATCACCCCGGCGAGACGCGCCGGCAGGCGCAGCGCCGTGTACAGCGACAAGGCCCCGCCCTGCGAAAAGCCGGCGAGCACGATCCGGTCGGCCGGAATTCCGCGCGCCACCTCCCGGTCGATCAGCTGCCGGATCTCGGCCTCCGATCCCTTGAAACCCACCGTATCCTCGGCCGACGTGCGATCCAAACCGATGATGTCATACCAGGCGCGCATGCTCATGCCGCCGTTGATGGTGACCGGCCGAACCGGGGCATGTGGAAATACGAAGCGCCAGGCGTGCTCGCCCCGCTGCACGAGCTGCGGCACGACGGGTTCAAAATCGTGGCCGTCGGCACCGAGGCCGTGCAGCCAGATCACTGCGGCGTTGGGGTTGCGAGCGGTTTCCACTTCAATGGTTTCGAGCGGCATCGGCATAGCCTACAAGATTTTCCGGCCGCCGCATTGACGGCCGGTGCATTTTTATGCAGAATGCGCGCGAATTTATGCAACCGTCCACCGAAACATCCAATGCCCCGGCCCGGCGCACCACGCTGGCGAAGATCATCCGCGAGCAGCCCATCGGACGCCAGGCGGAACTCGTGGCCATGTTGCGCAAGCTCGGGCATGTCGCCACTCAATCGAGCGTGAGCCGGGATTTGCGCGAACTCGGCGTGGCCAAACAGGGCGATCGCTACGTGCTGCCCGAAACCCGCGTGAAGAACGACTTCGCGACGCTCAAGCAATTCGTGAGCGCGGTGCTGACCGCGGGCACCAATCTCACGGTGCTCAAAACCACCGTCGGGGCCGCGCAAAGCGTCGCGGTCGCCGTCGATACCGCCCGCTGGCCCGAGGTCATCGGCACCATATCCGGGGACGACACCATCTTCATCGCAACCGCCGGCGTACGCGAGCAGCAGAAGCTGCGCGACCGCCTGCATGCCATTTTCGGACTGTAAAAACCATGACATCGACCGAACCCGCGGGCGCCGAGCCCATTTTGCTGGCTTTTTCCGGCGGCCTGGACACCTCGTTCTGCGTGCCCTGGCTCAAGGACACCTATCGCCGGCCGGTGATCACGGTCACGGTGGACACCGGCGGCCTCGATGCCGCCGCCGCCGCCGGCCTCGCCGCGCGCTCGGCGCAGCTCGGGGCCATCGAACATCATCTGATCGATGCCCGGGCGGCTTATTTCGAGCAGGTGCTCAAGTTCCTGATCATGGGCAACGTGCGGCGCGGCGGCGTATACCCGCTGTGCGTGGGCGCCGAGCGCGTGCTGCAGGCGCAGACCATCGCGCAGATGGCGCTGTCGTTGAAGACCACCATGGTCGCGCACGGCTGCACCGCGGCGGGCAATGACCAGGTGCGCTTCGAGGTGGCCCTGCGCACCCTGGCGCCGGACCTCACCATCATCGCGCCGGTCCGCGATCGCGCATTCAAGCGTTCCGAACAACTGCAATATCTCGAGGAGCATCGGCTGCCCATTCCGCCGTTCGGCGCGGCCTATTCGGTCAACCGCGGGCTGTGGGGCGTCACCATCGGCGGCCAGGAAACGCTCACCTCCGCGGGCAGCATCCCGGAAAGCGCCTGGGTGCTTTCCAAGGACGCCTTCACGGACCCGCGTACGCCCGAACGCCACCGGGTGGGCTTCGCGGCCGGGGTGCCGGTGAGCCTCGATGGCAACGCCCTGTCGGCGGTCGCCATCATCGAGCGGCTCGAATCGCTCGCCGGTCCCTTCGGCATCGGCCGCGGCATTCATCTCGGCGACACCGTGATCGGCACCAAGGGCCGCGTCGCGTTCGAGGCACCGGCCGCGGAGGTGCTGCTGAGCGCGCATCGCGAGCTCGAAAAGCTGGTGCTGACGGGGAAACAGGCGCGCATCAAGGACACGGTCGCCCAACCCTACGGAGACCTCGTGCACGAGGGCCAGCACTTGGATCCGGTGTGCCGCGACATCGAGGCGCTGCTCGTCTCCTCGCAGGCCCGCGTGAGCGGGGAAGTCGCCCTGCTGTTCCGGCCCGGCTCGGCCTTCGTCGAAGGCGTGAGTTCGCCGTACTCGATGATGGCCGCTTCCAAGGGCGTGTATGGCGAAGCGGCGGGCGAGTGGACCGCCACCGATGCGCTCGGCTACTCGAAGATGCTGGCGCTCCCCGGCATTTTCCACAAACGCGCCGGCGAGCACGGAGCGAAATCCCCATGAGCGGCATGCGCACGGTGGTGGTCGATAAAATCGCCTCGGTGACCCAGGCGCTCGGCCTCACGCACGAGATCCGCATCACCGCCGACATTCCCTGCGAGGAAGGCGTGGTGGTGGTGGTCGAAATTCTCAACAACAAGTCGACCTACAACACGCTCGAACTCACCAGCGGGCGCATGGCCAAGGTGGCGCGCGGCGACGTGGTCGTGGGCGCGCTCGGCCATCGCAAGGCGCTGTTCGGCTACTCGGGGCACATTCCCGCCGCGCTCGTACCGGGCGACGTGATTCAAATGCTCAACATCGGCGGGGTTCTCGGCATCTGCGATTCGGCGAACCCGGACAAGGGCACGCCGTTCGACTGCAAGGTGCTCGGTGCGGTCCTCACCTTTCCATTTCTCGGCGAACGCATCGGCGTGACGGCCAGGACCGGCTACAAGCCCTTGGACTATGGCGCGGTGCTCAACGTGCGGGGAGTGCCCGTGGTGGCGCTCGCGGGCACCTGCATGGAGGCCGGCAAAACCGCCGCCGCCGCCGCCATCATCGCGCGCATGCGGCATCGGGGCCTGGTCGTCGACGCCTTCAAGGCCACCGGCGTCTCGCTGCGCCGCGACATTCTGGCGTTCGAGGACTCCGGCGCGCGGCGCACCATGATTTTCACCGATTGGGGCGTGGTCACCACCACGGCCCACTGCGGGCCGGCCCTGACCCGCACCATGCTGAGCGAGATGGCGAGCGGGTCGCCCGATGTCATCGTGTTTGAACTCGGCGACGGCCTGCTCGGCACCTACGGGGTCGAGGCCATCCTGCGGCAGCCCGACATCAAGGATGCGTTGAGCGCGGTGGTACTGTCCGCCAATGACCCGGTCGCCGCCTGGGGCGGCGTCAAGCTGCTGCGCGACCGCTTCGAGATCGAACCGGCGGTCGTCACCGGTCCGGCGACCGACAATCTGGTGGGCGTGGAGATCATCCGCGATCAGATCGGCGTCGCGGCGATCAATGCGATGAGCAATCCGGCCGAGCTCGGCGATTTTCTCATTGACCGGCTCGGACTGCGTAACGTCGGTGAACCGAAGGTGCCGGTCGGATGAGCGCACGCACGCCGGCCATCGTGCTTGGCGGCACCGGCTACGTGTCCGGCGAGCTGTTGCGCCTGATCGCCGGCCATCCGCGCTTGAAGTTGCTGGCCGTGTGCTCCGACAGCCACCCGGGCTCCTCGGTGGCGGCGGCGTTTCCGCACCTGGCGAGCGCCTATCCGGAACTGGCTTTCGCGAGCGTCGCCGACATCGAATCGTTGATCGGACGGACGCCGGAGACGGCGCTGTTCTCGGCGGCGCCTCACGGGGTGGCGGCCGCGCTCATTGACCGGGTGCTCGGCGCAGCCGAAGCGGCCGGCGCACAAACTCATTGCGTCGACATCTCGGCTGACTTTCGCTACCCGGGCGCCGCGGCGTACGAGGCGGTCTACCGGCACGCACACGGCGCGCCGGCGCGGCTGGCGCAATTCACCTGCGCGGTGCCCGAGCACCTGCCCACCGCGCCGACCCCGCATATCGCGCATCCCGGCTGCTTCGCCACCGCGACGCTGCTGGCCAGCGTGCCGCTGCTGGCATTGGGCCTGACCGACCCCAAGCTGTTCGTGACCGGCATCACCGGCAGCACCGGCTCCGGACGCAAGCCGAGCGATGCGACCCATCATCCGCTGCGGCACAGTGATCTATACAGCTATGGCGCGCTCGCGCACCGCCACGCCCCCGAAATCGCCGGATGCGCCGCGCGCGCCACCGGTGTCGAGGCTGAGATCAATTTCGTACCGCACTCGGGGCCCTTCGCCCGCGGCATCCACATCACCGTGCAGGCGGGTCTCGCACAGCCGCTCGACAGCGCGCAGGCGCGCGAAGCGCTCGCGGACTATTACCGCGACTGCCCCTTCGTGCGCGTCACCGCGGCGCCGCCCCGGGTGAAGGACGTGGTGACCAGCAATTACGTGCATCTGCACGCCGCCACCAACGGCTCGAGCATTGCGGTGATGGCGGTGCTCGACAACTTGAACAAGGGAGCCGCCGGCGGCGCCATGCAGTGGATGAACCGACTGTTGGGTTTCGATGAATCCGCCGGCCTCACCGCCTGCGCGCCGGGTTGGACATGAACGCCACCCCGTCGCTGGCCGGTGCCGCCGTCAAAAGCCACCTCGCGCAGGTGTTCGCGCAGTACCCGATCGAGGTCGCGCACGGCGAAGGGGTGTGGCTGTACGCGCGCGGCGGACGCAAGATTCTCGATTTCTACGGCGGTCATGCGGTGGCGGCCTTAGGGTACGGGCATCCGCGCTGGCTCGCCGCGCTCGAGCGCCAGGCGCGGCAGATCGGCTTTCAGACCAACGCGCTGCCCATGGCGGTGCGCGAGCGGGCGGCGGCGCGTCTGGTCAAATTCGCGGGGCTCGGACTCGACACGGTGTTCTGGATCAACAGCGGCGCCGAAGCCAATGAGAACGCGCTCAAACTCGCCTTCAAGATCACCGGACGGCGCAAGGCGGTGGCGCTCGAGCAGGGCTGGCACGGGCGAACCGCGGCCGCCGCCGCGGTGACCTTCGGCGCGCGCGAGAAATGGTACGGCTTTCCGCGTACGCCCTTCGAGGTGAGCTTCGTGCCGCGCAATGATCCGGCCGCCGCCGAACAGCACATCGATCACGACACGGCGGCGGTCATCGTCGAGCCGATCCAGGGCGTGGGCGGGGCGTACGACGTCGGCAAGCCGATGCTTGCGGCGCTGCGCCAACGTTGCGACGAGGTGGGCGCCCTGTTGATATTCGACGAGGTGCAGTGCGGCATGGGCCGCACCGGCGCGCCGTTCGGCGCGAACTACTACGGCGTGGTGCCGGACATGCTCACCGCCGCCAAGGCGCTCGGCAACGGCTTTCCGGTCTCCGCACTCATGTTGAGCCGGCGCGTCGCGCGCGAGATCAAGTACGACGACATGGGCACGACGTTCGGCGGCGGACCACTGGCCTGCGCGGTGGCCGAAGCGGTGATCGACACCATCGAATCGGAGGCGCTGCTCGCGAACGTGCGTCAGGTGTCCACTTATATCCGTTCGAACTGCGTGATCGGGCCCGTCACCTCCGTGCAGGGCGCGGGTTTCCTGCTCGGACTGAAAACCTCGCGCCCGGCCAAGGAAGTCCAGGCCGCACTGCTCGAGCGCGACATTCTCACCGGCACCAGCGGCGATGCGCACGTGCTGCGGCTGCTGCCGGCGTACATCATGAACGAAGGGCACGTCGATCTGCTGCACGATGCGCTCGCGAAGATCCCGGCATGAAGAGCTTCTTAGACCTCGCCGATTTCAGCCGCGAGGAAATTCTCGATTTGCTCGCGCTGGCGCAGTCGCTGCAGGATCATCCGCAGCCCCGCAGCCTCGCCGGCAAGATCCTGGGTCTGGTCTTTTTGAACCCGTCGCTGCGCACGCTCGCATCCTTTCAGGCCGGCATGGCGCGCCTCGGCGGCTCCTCCTTCGTCATCACACCCGGCCAGGGCACCTGGCAGCTCGAAACCCGCGACGGGACCACCATGGACGGCGGTGCGGCCGAGCACATTCGCGAAGGCATCCCGGTGCTGGCCTCGTATTGCGATGCGCTCGGTGTGCGCGCGTTTGCCGAGGGCAAGGACCTCAAGGCCGACCTGGCGGAGACGCTGTTCGGCAAGATCCGCGCGCTCTGCGACAAGCCTGTGATCAATTTGGAGTCGGCCATGAACCATCCCTGTCAGGCGCTCGCCGATTGGCGCACGCTGGATGAGATCGGCGTGCCGCAGCGCGCCAAGTTCGTGCTGAACTGGGTCTATCACCCGAAGGCGCTGCCGCTCGCGGTACCCTCCGCCATCGTGCACATGGCCGCGATGCGCGGCATGGAAGTGGTCGTGGCGCGGCCCGAGGGCTTTGCATTGCCGCCCGAGGTCATGGAGCGGGCGCGCGCGGCGGCGACGGCCGCGGGCGGCTCGCTCACCGAGACCGCCGACCGGGCCGAAGCGCTTGCCGGCGCGGGCGTGGTGTACGCCAAGGAGTGGGGCAGCCCGGCGGTTTACGGTGACGCGGACGCCGATGCGCGCCTGCGTGCGCAACTCAAGGATTGGTGCGTGCGCGAACGCTGGTTCGCCGGTGCGCGGCCCGATGCCAGATTCATGCACTGCCTGCCGGTGCGCCGCAACGTCGCCGTCGCCGACGAAATTCTCGACGGCCCGCGCGCGGTGGTGAAACGCGAGGCGTTCAATCGGCTGGTGGTGCAGATGGCTGTTCTGCACCGCCTGTTGGCTTAACATCGATTCCAAAGTTTCGGAGCAATTCCCATGATGATGACCCGACCCGACCCGTCGATCGCCGTGCGCGCACTCAAGAGCGCGGCGCCGTACATCCGCATGTACAAGAACAAGGTCTTCGTCATCAAGGCGGGCGGCGCGGTGTTCAGCGACGAAGTGTCCACGCGCGCGCTCATCGAACAAGTCGCCATCCTGCACCAGGTGGGCATCAAGACCGTGCTGGTTCACGGCGGCGGCCCCCAGCTCGACCATCTGCAGGCGAGCCTCGGGATCGAGACCCAGATGATCAATGGCCGCCGCGTCACCGATCAGCGCTCGATCGAGGTGACCTCGATGGTGCTCAATGGCCTGATCAACACCCGCATTCTGGGGATATGCCGCGAACTGGACATCGAGGCGATCGGTTTATCGGGCGTCGACGCCGGATTGATCCGTGCGCACAAGCGCGGCCCGGTGCCCGTGGCGGCCGGATCGAGCGACACGGTCGACTACGGTTTCGTCGGCGACATCGATTCGGTGAATGTCGCCGTGATCGAGAAGCTGCTCGCCGACGGCTTGATGCCGGTGGTGAGTCCGCTGTCGGCCGACTCGACCGGCACGCTGCTCAACATCAACGCCGACACGGTGGCGGCCGCGCTCGGCGGCGCATTGTCGGCCGAAAAACTGGTGCTGTGCACCGGCGCGCCCGGCATCCTCGAGCGGCCGCTCGATCCCGGATCGGTGATCTCGTATACCGACATCAAGGGCTTGAGGCGGTTGCGCGATGCCGGCAGCCTGACGCACGGCATGCTGCCCAAGGCGACGGCGATCGAGAACGCCATTCGCGGCGGCGTGCGCCGCGTGCACGTCATCTCCTACAAGTCGGCGGACAGCCTGCTCGCGGAGATCTTCACCAACGAGGGCACCGGAACCCTGGTGGTGGCGGACTTGAAGGCGCTGAGTCCGGCCGAACAGCAAGCCTCGGCGCACGCCGCCGCTTCCGCGTGATCGTGCGGGAGGCTGCGCGGTGACCCGCCTGTGGGACAAATCAGACCCGGAAGCCCGGCTCGATGAGCGCGTGCTCGCCTATACGGCCGGGGAGGATCACCTGCTCGACAACCGGTTGGTGCGCTACGACATCCAAGCCTCGATCGCGCATGCCGAAATGCTCGGGGAACAGGGGCTGCTGACGGCGGACGACCTCGCGGCGATTCGCAGCGCGCTCAGCGCGATCGGCGCCGAACACGCCCGGGGTGAATGGCGCGTCACGCTCGAACAGGAAGACTGCCAGACCGCGATCGAGAATCTGCTCACCGCACGGATCGGCGCCGCCGGCGGTCGGTTGCACGCCGGCCGCTCGCGCAACGATCAGGTGCTCGCGGCGCTGCGCCTGTACCTCTGCGATGCGGCGCTCGCGCTGCACGCGGGCGCGCTCGAGGTGGCCGGCGCGCTCGACGCGCTCGCGGCGCGCGACGGCTCCATCGTGCTGCCGGGCTACACCCACATGCAGCAGGCGATGCCGAGCACGGTCGCGCTGTGGGCCTTGGGGTTTGCCGCCGAAATCCGCGACGACGCCGCGGGCCTGGGTGAGGTGCGGCGGCGTGCGAGCAAGAATCCGCTTGGATCGGCGGCCGGCTACGGCACGGCCAATCTGCCGGTGGACCGCGAAGCGACGCGCTCCCGGCTCGGTTTCCTCGTCACGCACGAGCCGGTGACCGCGGTGCAGCTGTCACGCGGCAAGGCCGAAGCCCAGCTGCTGTTCGAGATCACGCTGCTGACGCAGGACATCGGACGCCTCGCGGCGGACCTGCTGTTGTTCTACACCCAGGAGTTCGGCTTCGTCGCGCTGCCGGAGGGCTTCACCACCGGCTCATCGATCATGCCGCAAAAGCGCAATCCGGACGTGTTCGAACTCATGCGCGGGCGCAGCGCGGTGGCGCACGCGGCGCTGAGCGAGGTGCTCGGCATCACCGGGAAACTGACCTCGGGCTATCACCGGGACCTGCAGCTGATCAAACCGCCGCTGTTTCGCGCCATCGATTCGTGCCGGCACACGCTCGAGATACTGCCGAGCGCGCTCGCCGGCGTGCGCTTTCGGCCCGAGCAGATCCGTCTGGACCCCGGCATCCACGCCGCGGCCGCGGCCTACGCCCTGGTGGCGAAGGAGAACATTCCCTTTCGCGAGGCATACCAGCGCGTGGCGGCGGCGCTCAAGAAGGATTCAACCTAAGGTAACTGGCAATTGACCGGTCGAATGGGTATCGTGCGCGCCATGAAACAACCACGCGTTCGATTGCTGCAATCCGCCTATGGCGCCTGCGTTCTGCTTGCGGCCGCGCCGCTCGCCGGCGCGCAAAATGTCGCCACCGCCCCCCCCAAGTCGGCCGCTGCGATGCCCGCGTCCGCGCCACCCGCCGCAGCGCCACCCGCAGCGACGCCCGCTCCGGCCGAGACCATCTCGAACGAGCAGGCGAGCTATCTGTTCGGGCTGACCTTCGGCGAGCAACTGCGCGGCATCGGCATCACCAATCAGGTGCTGCCCGACGCGCTCGACCGCGGCTTGAAGGAAGGCTTGCAGGGCAGGAAGTCGACCACCGCCGAACGCCAGCAGGTGCAGGAATTCGCCCGCTCGATGATGATGTCGCTCGCCGAGCACAACAAGACCGCGGCCCAGGAATTCCTGGCGAAAAACGAGCACGAAAAGGGCGTGAAGACCACGGCTTCCGGCCTTCAATACAAGGTGCTCATTCCGGGTGACGCCAAGACCCCGCTGGTCACCGCCAGCGATGAGGTGACCGTCAACTACCGCGGCAAGCTGCTCGACGGCAGCGAATTCGACAGCTCCTACGCACGCGGTCAGCCCGTGAGCTTTCCCGTGGGCGGCGTGATCAAGGGCTGGCAGGAAGCGCTGGTCCTGATGAAGCCGGGTGCGAAGTGGCAATTGTTCATCCCGCCCGATCTCGCCTACGGCGCGAGCCCGAAACCGGGGATCCCGCCCAATTCGCTGCTGGTGTTCGATGTCGAGCTGATGAGCGTGAAAGAGAAGCCCGCGGCGGGTCAGGCGGGTTCGCCCCAGGCCGCACCGCCGCACAAGGCGCCGGGCGGCACGCCGCCGGCCGCGACGCCGCAGTAGCGCCGCCGGAACCTTAGCCGTTCGCTGGCCTGGCTAGAACGCGAGTGCGCCGGTCAGATCGCCCATCGGCGGCTCGCCGTGCAGCGCAAGTTCCCGATCGCGCTGCACGATTCCGGGCAGGTCGGCCAAATCGAAGCGGCGGCTGATCAAACGCTGGATCGACCCGGTGTCGTATGGCGTGTGATCGACCACCCCCTGCTTCGCGAACGGCGAGATGATGATCGCGGGGATCCGCGCTCCCGGACCCAGGAGGTCCGCGCGCGGGGGCGCAACGTGGTCCCAGGATCCGCCGAACTCATCGTAGGTGATCACGATCAGCATGTGCGGCCACTGCGCCGAGGCCTTGAGTTTGGCCACCAGCGCGGCGATATGCGCATCGCCGGCGGCGATGGAGGCATATCCCGGGTGCTGATTGAGATTCCCCTGCGGCTTGTAGAAAACCACCGGCGGCAATCGGCCTGCCGCAATGTCACTCTCAAGCGCCTCGAAATCCTTCAAATGTCGGGCGCGCTCGGCGCCCGCCGTCAGCGGATCGAACCGCGCGTAGTAATTGAAAGGCTGATGATGCGGCTGAAAGTCGGGACTTCCGCCCGGAGTGTCCGGCGCATAGATCACGGCCCGCGCGTGCGCCGCCGGCTGCCGGCCATCGGCCAGCGCCGCATCCCAGGAGCCTGAGTACCAGCGCCACTCGATGCCCCGCTCACTCAGGCGATCACCGATGGTCGATGTCGATTGCGGCGGCAGCGTGGTCGGGTTGGCCGGATCGGCGTAGTTGCCGCCCGCGTCGTCCGCCGCCGGCGCGTTGCCGCTCGGCTGATAGGGCGGTTGCATGGTGTTGATCGCATGGAAGCTGCCGTCACCGAAATAATTGACCGGCGCGATGTTGCCGCTCTTCACGAAGCGCGGCGGTCCGTCGAGGGCCGACACCGGTGAATTCTTTGCCGTGGTGAGGCGCGGCAGGTAGCGGCCGGCGTCGTCCCGATCGAGCACGGTCAGCGACGGTTTGGCCGCGGCGGTATCCGCGTGCGGGTACTCGGGTGCGCAGGCACAGATGAGGTATTGGTGGTTCAAGTACGAACCGCCGAACGCCCCTTGGAAAAAGTGATCCGCCAGAACGTATTGTCGCGCCAGCGCGGAGAGCGCCGAGGTCTGCGTGTCGTAATGGCCCATGGTGAGCCCGCCGGCATCGGACCAGGCGGCGTATTGATCGTTCTTACCGCCGTCGATTTGCATCTGATGCTCGAAAAAGCGGTGATACAAATCGCGCGTCACGGCGGACGACGAGAGCGTGACGCCCGACTGGGCCGTGAAGGCGTGCTCGATCGAGAATGGCGCGTTCGGCAGGCCGGCGCTCTCGGCCTGCGTGATCACCGGCCGGTAGCCGGCGGCGGTCACGCCGCCCCAGGTCTGCGGCAGCGTCACGAGCAGGCTGCCGTCGCGATCACGCTGCGCGTGATAGCTGCCGAGCGGCCGGCCCTCGGCGTCCACGACCTCACCCAAACCCTGCGCGCCGGGGAAGTTGCCGTACAGGTTGTCGAACGAGCGGTTTTCCGCGTAAATCACCACGATGGTGGCGATGTCGGCCTTGAGCGCCGCGGTGGTCTTAGCGGCCGCACCCACCGCCGTGGTCGCGTTCGGCGCGCCGTGCGCCGACCCGAGCGGTGGTGAGGTGCAGCCGGCCAGTTGCCCCGCGCAGAACGCGCCGAGCGCGGCGCCGCCTATCGCGGCCCGGCCTATCGCGGCCCGGATGGAAAATACTCTCATCCGCGAAGTATAGCGTGTCCCTTAGAACGTCCAGGTGACGCTGACGGTGAAGGCGTCGGGATTGCCGTACGAAGAATTGATGCGTTCATATTCGGCGCGAAAGGCGAAATCCTGGAACTTCGTCTGCACACCGGCGCCGAACGCGAACTGGTTGTTCGACTGATCCAGGCGATAGGAGGCGGGTGTGCACGAACCGCCGCCGGGCGGGTAATTGCCGGCGCACCCCGAGAACGAGGTGATGTCGGTTTGCAGATGCGCAGCGCCGATCTTGCCGTACACGTCGAGAAACGGCAGCGGCAGCGGCAGATAGCCGAGCGCGAATACGGCCGAGGCTTTCGGATGCGAATTCGGGCCGTAATAATAGGTCGGACCATAGTAGCCGTTGTTGCCGCTGTTGCTGCCGAAGTCGATGTACTCGTACTCCGCGCCGATGACGGGCAGCGGCCGGATGCCCACGATCGCCTTCCACGCCAGGTTGTTGTTGAAACCGCCGTTGTAGCCGTAGTTGTAATTGTAGTTGTTGTTGCCGACGTTGGATGCACCGACGCCCGCGCCGATGTAGGCCCCGAGCAGATTATCCGCCCGCGCCGGCGCCGCGGCGCACACGGCGACGGCACTCAACAAGACCCATGAAAAACGCTTCATCAAACTCTCCACTGATGCTGGACACCGTCTCGGACACGGATTGATTGTCATAAGTTCCGATCATACCGCGATCGTGGCCGGCGATCCGGCGGCCGGCGATCCGCCGCCGCCGGCCCGGCGGGCGCTGCGCCGCGCGCTATACTGGCCGCCATGAGCCCGCTGCGTCCGTTGGTCCTCGTCAGCCTGTTGGCGCTGCTCGTCGCGTGCGGCCAAAAAGGCCCGTTGGTCCTGCCCGATGCGCAGCATCCGCGCAAGAAGCTGAAGCTGCCCGCGCCTCCGCACGCACCGGCAGCTGCGCCGGCGGCGCCGGCGGCGCCCGCGACGGCTCCCGGCGGCCCGACCCCCGATGCGGCGCCCCCGGAGCAGCAGCCGTCGGCGACTTCGCCAGGCGCGGCGGCTCAGCACGGCTAGTACGCATGGCCGCGAAAAAACTGCTGCTGATCGATGGATCATCGTATCTGTATCGGGCGTTCCACGCCCTGCCTCCGCTCACCAATTCGCGCGGCGAACCGACCGGCGCCGTGCTCGGCGTGCTCAACATGCTGAACAAGCTGATGAAGGAAGAGTCACCGGATCGCGTGGCCGTGGTGTTCGACGCATCGGGGCGCACCTTCCGAGACGAACTGTTCGATCAATACAAGGCGCACCGCGCGCCGATGCCCGATGAGTTGCGCGCCCAGGTGACGCCGCTGCTCGAAACGGTGAGCGCGATGGGCTTGCCGGTGCTGCGCATCGCCGGCGTCGAGGCGGACGATGTGATCGGTACGCTCGCCACCCAGGGTGCAGCGGCCGGCTACGAGGTGCTGATCTCGACCGGCGACAAGGACATGGCGCAACTCGTCGGTCCGCTCATCTCGCTGGTGAACACGATGAGCAATACACGGCTCGACCGCACCGGCGTCAAGGCCAAATTCGACGTCTATCCGGAACAGATCGTCGATTATCTCGCGCTCGTCGGCGACAGCTCCGACAACATTCCCGGCGTAACCGGCGTCGGCCCGAAAACGGCCGCCAAATGGTTGAATCAATACCAGACGCTCGATGCGCTCGTCGCGCATGCCGCCGAAATCAGCGGCAAGGTGGGCGAGAATTTACGCAACGAACTGCCGGTGCTCGAGCTGTCGCGCAAACTCGCGACCATCGACATCGCGCTCACGCTCGACTTGAGGCCCGATGAACTGACGAGCGGCGTGGCGGATCTCGCGCGGCTGCGCGAGCTGTACGCGCGCATGGATTTGCGTGTGCTGCTGAGGTCGGTCGAGGCCGCGCTGCCGCTTGATGCAGCGGCCGACCCAGGCTCGAGCCCGGCGGCACTGGCGGCACCGACGGTGGCGGCGGGCGCCGCAGCCGGGCTGCCCGCGTCGCCCGCAACCGGCTCATCCGCCGGTCTCGACGCGCCGCTCGCGCTGGCGCAGCCGCGCCACTATCAGAAGATCGTCACCTGGGAGGCGTTCGATGCGTGGCTCGCGCGGCTCGCGGCGGCACCGCTCGTATCCTTCGACACCGAGACCGACAGCCTGGACTACATGCGGGCGCGCATCGTCGGGCTCTCCTTCGCGATCGAGACCGGTGAGGCGGCGTACGTGCCGCTCGGCCATGATTATGCGGGCGCGCCCGAGCAGCTCGACCGCGCGCTGGTGCTCACCGCACTCAAGCCGCTGCTCGAGAATCCGGCGCTCGCCAAGCTCGGCCATCATCTGAAGTTCGACACGCACATTCTGGCGAATTACGGCATCGAACTGCGCGGTCAGCGCTACGACTCGATGCTCGAATCGTACGTGCTCAACAGCGTCGCGACCCGCCACGACATGGATTCGACCGCCGAGCGGTATCTGCGCGTGAAGACCATTCATTACGAGGATGTCGCCGGCAAGGGCGCCAAGCAGATTCCCTTCAGCCAGGTCGATGTGGACCGCGCGGCGGAGTACGCCGCGGAGGATGCGGACGTGACGCTGCGGCTGCATCGGGCGATCTGGCCGCAGCTCGAGGCCGTGCCGCGATTGCAGAATTTGTACGAGACCATCGAGCAACCGTTGGTGGCGGTGCTGTATCGCATGGAGCGCAGCGGCGTGCTGGTGGATCGCGGGCTGCTCAAGACGCAAAGTTCGGAGCTGGCGGCCCGCATGCTCGAACTGCAGGCCCAGGCTCACGAACTCGCGGGCGGCACCTTCAACGTGGACTCGCCGAAGCAGCTGCAGGAGATTCTGTTCGGCAAGCTCGGTTTGCCGGTGGTGCGCAAGACGCCGACCGGACAGCCCTCGACCGCCGAGGACGTGCTCGAGGAGCTGGCCGCGTCCTACCCGCTGCCGAAGCTCATTCTAGAATATCGCGGTGTCGCCAAGCTCAAATCAACCTACACCGACAAGCTACCCGAGCAGATCAACGAGGCGACCGGACGCATCCACACCAGCTATCAGCAGGGCATTGCCGCAACCGGACGGCTGTCCTCCTCGGATCCGAATCTGCAGAACATTCCGATCCGCACGCCGGAAGGGCGGCGCATTCGCCAGGCCTTCATCGCCGCGCCCGGCCACGTGCTCATCGCCGCGGATTATTCGCAGATCGAACTGCGCATCATGGCGCATCTGTCCGGCGACGCGAGCCTGCTCGATGCATTCGCCGCCGATCGGGACGTGCATCAGGCCACCGCCGCCGAGGTGTTCGGCGTGCCGCTCGATGCCGTGAGCGCCGACCAGCGCCGTTCGGCCAAGGCGATCAACTTCGGCCTGATCTACGGCATGTCGGCCTTTGGTCTCGCCCGGCAACTCGGCATCGGTCGGGGCGACGCGCAACGCTACGTCGATCTTTACTTCGAGCGCTATCCCGGCGTGAAGCGCTACATGGACGAAACGCGCCGGCAGGCCCGCGAGACCGGCTTCGTGGAAACCGTGTTCGGTCGACGCTTGTATCTGCCGGAAATCCAGTCGCGCAACCAGGCGCTGCGCCAATATGCGGAGCGCAGCGCGATCAACGCGCCGATGCAGGGGACCGCGGCCGACATCATCAAGCGCGCCATGATCGAGGTGGACGGGTGGCTGCGCAGTTCAGGGGCGGCGGCGCGGTTGATCATGCAGGTGCACGACGAACTCGTGCTGGAAGCCGCGCACGACGCCAGCGCCGGCATCACCGAGGCGCTGCGCGGTCATATGTCGCGGGCGGCCTCGCTCGCGGTGCCGTTGCGCGTCGATGTAGGAGTCGGCCGCAATTGGGACGAGGCGCATTAACAGGGGGTCGCGCAAAGCGGGTCGCGGAATGTAAAGTTTTGACAGGCCAGGCCAGGTTCCCGTGGGCTTTCAGCGACTTTTGCGCTTTTCTCAAGCGTTTGCAATGGGTTGCGGCGGATTCCGGTGGGTTGCAGTGCGACGATTTTTTGCTCGCACGGGGCTGGAACTTTCACGGACGGCCCCCATCTAACCCAGTGAGCGTTAATGACGCTCCCCGCTCTTCTCCCTGAGCGGGCAAGACCCGGTTTGTCATCCCCATGCCGGGTTGGTCTGCCTCGGTGGTTGCGTCAAAGCGTCCACCGGGGCCTTTTTTTATGCGTCGCCCGCCCCACCCGCGCCGAGCCAGCGGTCCATCACCGCACGCGCCTCCTCCAAGCCCTGGGCGGCGTGCGCCGAAAACAACTGTGCGGTGATCGCCGTATCGCTGCAAGCGGCCTGGGTATCGCGCAGCACACGCATCGAATCACGGCGGTTCAGTTTATCCGCCTTGGTGAGCAGAATGTGCGCCTGCCGATCACGCGCCAACAGCCACTCGAGCATGGCGGCATCCTGGGCTCCGAGCCCACGTCGGCTGTCGACGATGAGCACCAGCCCCACCAACGATTCACGCACGTTGAAATAGTGCTCCATGAGTTCGAGCCAGTGGGCGCGCACGCGTTCAGGAACCTTCGCGAACCCATACCCCGGCAGATCGACCAGCCGCCGCTCGGGGGTCAGCTCGAAGAAATTGATGAGCTGAGTCCGCCCGGGGGTGCGGCTCACCCGGGCGAGGCCGCTGCGCTGTGTGATGGCGTTGATGGCCGTGGATTTGCCGGAATTGGAACGGCCCGCGAAGGCGATCTCGCGGCCGGTGTCGGGCGCCAGCTGGTGGGGCTCGGCCGCGCTCGTCAGGAATTTCACGTGGGGATAGTTGGACATGGCCGTTGAGACGCAAAGTATTGAGTCTAGTGTACAATTTACAGCTGCCGGCAGTTCTCCTAAGGTGGGTTACAAGCGATATGAAGCGGTTCCGGATGTTCGCAGCAGCAATTTCAGCCACGCTCATCGGTACTGCGGCAAGCGCCGCCGGCAACGTGCAAGCCGGCGCGACCAAGTCGGTCGTCTGCCAGGCGTGCCACGGCGCGACCGGCAACAGCGCCAATCCGGAGTGGCCGAGCCTCGCGGGCATCGGCGCCGATTACATCGCCGCGCAGTTGCAGTACTTCAAGGACGGCAAACGCACCAGCGTGATCATGGCCCCGAATGCGGCGGCGCTGAGCAGCGAGGACATGGCGGACCTCGCCGCCTTCTTCGACAGCCAGGTGAACACCGGGCTCGAGGCGGACCGCTCCCACTGGCGCGACGGCGAGAAGCTGTACCGCGGCGGCGACAAGGCGCGCGGCATCCCCGCCTGCATGGCGTGCCACGGACCGAGCGGCCGCGGCAACGAACCCGGCAAGTTTCCGGCGCTGCGCGGACAGCAGTCGGTTTACGTCGCCAAGCAGCTGCGCGACTACGCCTCGGGTGCGCGCACGACCGGCCCCGCTGAGATCATGCCGACCATTGCCAAACGGCTCTCTGCGGACGACATCCGCGATCTTTCCTCGTACGTTCAAGGACTCCGATGACGATGCGCATATCACGACTCACCTGGCTGCTCGGTGCAACTTTGCTGATTGCCGCGTGCGGCAAACAACAATCCGCCGCCGAGCGCGGACCGGCCGGCGTCGCGCCCACCGCACAGCTGGCGCATGCGCCCGCCGCCGGCGCGCGTCCGTCCGGGCAAACGCCGGTGGCCGCCGAAGCGGCCCGCTCAGTGGCGCTCAGCCGCACGAACGAGGACGGCTCGGAAACGGTCGAGGACTCGACCGGCGCCGCGGGCACACACAATGCGGTGCTCGCCGCCGTCGCCGCGACGGTGGCCGCGGCCACGCCGGCCGCCGCCGCGGCGGACCTGGCGCAGCCCACGCTGTGGCAGGAGGGCGTGAATTACACCCGCATCGTACCCGCGCAGCCGACCGCGGTGCCGGCGGGCCAGGTCGAGGTGCTGGAGTTTTTCTGGTATGCCTGCCCGCATTGTTATGCAATCGATCCGCTGGTCGAAGCCTGGAAGAAATCCAAGCCCCCCTATGTGAGCTTCTCGCGCGTGCACGTCACCTGGAGTGAAGGTCACCGCTCGCTGGCGCGCATGTATTACACGCTCGAGACCATGGGCAAGCTCGATCAACTGCACGGCGAAATATTCAAGGAGATCCACGTGAACGGGAACCCCTTGGTCGCGGCCGATCCGAACGATGCCGCGGAGAGCGAGCGCATCGAAGCCGCCTTCGTGCGCAAGTTCGGCATCTCCGAGGACGCGTTCAAGAAGGCTTATCATTCCTTTGCGGTGGAGACCGCGTTGCAGCGGGCCGATCAGCTGGTGCAGCGCTACCGCATCGACGGCGTTCCGACCTTCGTGGTCAACGGCAAATACGTCGCCGATGTGCGCAGCGCCGGCAGCCCGGAGAAGCTCATCGCGCTGGTGGGCGACCTGGCGGCCCAAGAGCACAAGCACTGATCGCCGGTCGGTCCGCGCCCCATGATCAAGCACAAGGGCGGCTGTCACTGCGGCCGCGTCCGATTCGAGGTGCTCGCGCCCGCGCGGCTCGAAGTGGCCGACTGTAATTGCTCGATCTGCAGCAAGTTCGGCTACCTTCACCTGATCGTGCCCGCCGAGCGGTTCACGTTGGTGAGCGGGCGCGACGCGCTGCGCTCCTACACGTTCAACACGCAGATCGCGCAGCATCACTTTTGTGCTTACTGCGGCGTGAAGTCGTTTTATGTGCCGCGTTCGCACCCTGACGGCTTCAGCGTCAATGTCCGCTGCCTCGATGAGGGCACGATCGAATCGATGTCGATCACCCCGTTCGACGGGCGCGATTGGGAGAAAGGTCGCGCCGCATACCGCGAGGCCGGCGCGCGGGACTGATCTATCGCATCGCGCCAATCGCACAGGCGGCGGACATAATCAAGGTCAGTGTGCCCGTTATGTTGAGTCGCGGCGCAGCGCCGATCAATAATCGTCCAATGTGTGACGAGCCTCACGTGGCTCCGCTCAAGGTTTGATGGATGCTGAGCGCGTCGCTTGGGATAGCGGCGGGGTGGCCAGCTCAATGTCGGATCGTAGCCAGCAGCCAGAGTTGCACAAGCTCATCGCCCGGGAGCGATCAAGAGCCTTCGGCGGGCTGTTACTCGCGGGTTGGACGTTGATGACGATGTCGTGGGCCGCGCTGGCGACGGCGGCCGACCAGGCCGTCCGGGTCACGGACGATTTCCGACCCGATCCGTTCGAACTGCACCCGCCCGCTCCCGTCCTGCCGTCCACTGCGCTCGTGCCGGCCCCGCGGCTCTACACGTTCACCGCGCCCGTGCCCGAGGACAAATCCTTTCCCGCCAACGAGTTCCGTCCTCGCGGCCATTCGCTCTCGGAAACGGAGACCGATGCGGCGCGCGTCGCCGATCCCCTGGTCCACGATTCGAACGTCTGGCAGCGCCTTGCCGATTACCGCGCCCACGATCGGATCCGGGTGCTCACCCTGTGGGAATCAGGGCCGGGCGCGATATCCCTGCAGGCGGGCCACAAGGGCAACCCCTCGCTGCAATGGACCAGTCACCTCATGAATCGCGGCGGAGCGACGCATGGCCTGCTCGACCGGCTGCTGCCGGCACCCGAAGTGGCCGAGGGCGGCATCGCGCGCCCGATGCCGCGCCCGGGATCGCAGCCGCCGCCCGGCAAGGCGCCTGCGGCACTCGGCGTCGTGCACTTCCCGGCTCCCCTGCCGCCCGTCCCGTAGGGAATCTGACCCCTCTCAGTCCTTTTCCTTGAGGCGGTGGCTCGAGCGCGCATCGAGATCGAACTCGTAAATGCGCTTCAGTTCCGCGATCTTGCGCAGCGTCGACGCACCGAACGGCGCCTTGCCGTCAAACGCATGCAGTACGATGCCTTCGAGCAAATCACCCAGCGTCATGTTCTTGTATTCCGCGAGCGCCTTCAGCACCTTGACCAGGCGGCGCTCCATGCGCACGCCGGTCTGAACACGCTGCACCGCGACGAGTTTCGGTTTGGCTGCCGCCATGATGTCTCCACTCCGGGGTGATGACCGGACCATGTGTTACCAATATACCTTGGTACCAAAAGTCGCGCAATGCCCCACCGGCGGGATGTCCGACTGGAACTGGCAAGTCCGGTATGAACCGTCACCCATGTGATCGGTAAGCACCTTGGGGGGGGTGGCGCGCCCGACTGGATTCGAACCAGTGACCTTCGGCTTCGGAGGCCGACACTCTATCCAGCTGAGCTACGGGCGCACGTGCGGGGCCGCGATAGTACCCGCCGCCGCCAAGCCGCGTCCAGCCTGGTGGGCGGATCCCGCCCGCTCACTTTGGATAAAGAATCATCTGGGTGCACCGAAACAGCGCGATCATCCTGTCGGTCTCCTTGTGCCGGATGACGGCATCCCACACCTGGGTGGTCCGCCCCAGATGGACCGCCTCGGCCCGGCTCACGATGGTACCGTCCAGGGCGGTGCCCAGATGATTGGACTTGAGCTCGATCGTGGTGAAACCCGTCGCCCCGGCCGGCAGGTTGGCCAGGCAGCCGTACCCGCAGGACGTGTCGGCCAGGGTCACCACGCTGCCGGCATGCAGATAACCGTTGGGCGCCATGAGTTCAGCCCGCAAGGTCAGTTCCGCCACGATGTGCGTGGCGCCGGCCTCGACGATGCGCAGACCGACATACCCCGGAAAGTGGCCGCGGCCGCGTGCATTGAGTGCTTCGAGGGTGAGCATCCGACTCCTTCAAGTATCCGCAGTGGCATCGTCGAGGAAATCAACCACCCCCGTTTCGAGCGAGTATTCGGCACCCACGATCAGCAGCCCATCGTTTTGAATCAGGTTTTCGATGATGTCCGATCCATGCCGCAGGTGATTGGCCGAGGCCCTGATGTTGGCCCGCACGGCCTGGTGAATCAATGCATCCAGATCGTGCCTAAGGTCGGTCGCCAGCAGCCCCTCGACCGAGGGGCGCACCAGATCCACGATCGAGTGCAAATTGCGGGATTGGTTCTCCTTCGGGCGCTGCAGCTGCGCGAGCGTCGCTTCGATGGCACCGCACCGCGAATGGCCGAGGACCACCACCAAGCGGGTGCCGAACTGCTCCGCCGCAAATTCGACGCTGCCGATCTGCGAGGGCGCGACAATATTGCCGGCCACGCGGATGACGAACAGGTCCCCGAGCCCCTGGTCGAACACGATCTCCACCGGCACCCGCGAGTCGGAGCATCCGAGGATGGTCGCGAAAGGTTCCTGACCGCCCGCCAACTCGATGCGCCGCGCGCGACTCGGCAGGTTCTCGCGGCTGCGCACATCGGCGACGAATCGCCGGTTGCCGTCACGCAGGCGCGCGAGCGCCTCCTGGGCCGAAATCATGGGAAATTCATTCTTGGGTTTGGGCATGCGATACAGCGCTCGTTCAATCCGATCGTGCGACGGCAGCCGCCTTCAACCGCGCACGGCGCTCGAGGCTTGCCGGCGGCCAGTACTCGCTCGCGCGGTAATATTCGGCGACCGCCGGGATGTTGGCGGCGAGCACCACCCAGGGTTGCTTCGATGCCGTGTAAATCTGGATGTCGGGTGGAAACCGGTCCGGATCGTCCAAGGTGCCGACGCGCACGAAGCAGATGGCGTCCCCGGCACCGGCATAGTGGCTCCACAGCGCAATCCGGCAGGTCGGACAGCGGGCGATCCTCTGGCCCTTGCCGCTCGCGCTCGGCGTGACCACGAGTTCCACCCGGCCCCGCTCAAGCGCGACGTGATGCGCCTCGATCATCGCATTCAGTGCGAACGCGGAGCCGGTTTCGCGCTGGCACCAGCGGCAATGGCAGCAGTGAACGAAGAGCGGGCTCCCGCTCAGGCGAAAGCGCACGAACCCGCAGGTGCAACCCCCCTCGCAATCGGCGAATTGTCCCGTCATGACCGGCTCCTGTTCAAAAAATCGCTCCGGCGCTCGTGATACCAGAGGCCGCCGGAAAATGCGAACCACCAGGGAACTGCCAGCCAGAGGCCGCCGAGTGCATGTGCCGCCTCGCAGATCAAGAACGCGCCGCTGACCGTCAGCGTGCACAGGGCGGCGATCGCTGCCAGCGTGCCCGGCGAGAACCCGGGCTGCCAAAATTTGCCGATGAGCACGCCGTAGGCAAACGCGCCGGCACCGGCCGTCAATCCCAGCAGCGCGAGCGGCCCGAGCAGGCCGGGTAGAGCGCCGATGAAGCGCACGCCGCGCAGGCCCAAACTCGCCGTCGCGAAGCACAGCGCGGCCGCGCTCGCGACGAACAGCAGCTGACGCGGCAAGGGCGACGGCGCGCGCAGACTCGCCGCGAGGGCTGCTGCGTGCAGCGCACCGTACACCGCGAACGCCGCCACCGGGGTGGGCGCGATCCGCCAGCGGCGGGTGGCGATGAGCAGTGCGACCAAGCACACCAGCAGCGTGAAGTGCCGCACGAAATGCAGCCGGGGTGGGCAGGGTTTCAAGGGAACCTATTCGTGAACGGCCAGGTGCCTCTATAGTGCCAGCCTTGCGGGCTTTTTTTGCCGATTTTTGAGCGCCTACCGTGACTCATCCGGGCCCGACCGCAAGGTCCAGCGCCCGCAGCTTGAGCGCCTCGGAGACTTCGGCGGGACGGATTTGCCCCTCGGCGATGAGATCCGCGCAGGTACGCGCGAGCTTGAGCACCCGATGACAGGCGCGGGCGGACAATCCCAAGCGCGCGATGGCCGTTTCGAACAGCGCCCGTGAGTCGCGGTCAAGCCGGCAGATGGAACCAATCTCGGCGTGATTCAAGCGTGCGTTGAGCTTGCCCTGCCGTTGCATCTGCAGATCCCGCGCGCGCGCCACCCGCAGCGCGACGGCCGCGGAGCCCGCCTCGGCGGTGTCGGCCGCAGGCGCGAACAGATGCGCGGCGGGAACCGCGCACAATTCCACGTGCATGTCGATCCGATCGATCAACGGACCCGATATGCGCTGCCGGTAGCGGGCGATGTGGCCCGGCGTACAGCGGCAGCGGCCACCCGGGTCGCCCGCGTAACCACAGGGACACGGATTCATCGCCGCCACCAGCTGGAACCGCGCCGGAAAGTCGCAGGTCTGCTTCGCCCGCGAGACCACGACCACCCCGCTCTCCAGCGGCTCGCGCAGCGCCTCGAGCGCGTTACGCGCGAATTCCGGCAATTCGTCGAGAAACAGCACGCCCAAATGAGCCAGTGACAGCTCGCCCGGCCGCATCGAGCTGCCGCCGATCAGCGCCGCGACCGAAGCCGTGTGTTGCGGACTGCGGAACGGCCGGCAGCGCCCGCGGGTGGGTCGGCGGCCCGCGGCCGACTCCACCGCGGCCACCTCGAGGGCTTCGCGTGCATCGAGCGGCGGCAGCAATCCCGGCAGGCGCTCGGCCAGCAAGGTTTTACCCGCTCCGGGCGGCCCGATCATGAGCAGGCCGTGGCCACCCGCCGCCGCGATGGTGAGCGCACGCTTGGCGCCGAATTGCCCGCGCACATCGGCCAGATCCGGCGTCGCCGGGGAGGGGGGAGCGTCCAGAAAGGCGGCGGCCGGCAACGCGGCGGAGCCGTTCAAGGCATCGCACACCTCGCGCAGATCCCGCGCCAGTCGGATCCGCGGACCTGCAACCCAGCTGCCCTCGAGGGCATTCGCGGCCGGCAGGATCAGCTCACGCTCGGTGAGCGCGCCGGCCATGAGGGCCGGCAACAGCTTGGGCGTTTCGCGCAGCTCACCACTCAATGCGAGCTCACCGTAGAACTCGCGCCGGGCGAGCGCATGGGAGTTGAGCTGGCCGCTCGCCGCGAGAATGCCCACCGCGATCGGCAGGTCGAAGCGTCCCCCATCCTTCGGCAGATCGGCCGGCGACAGGTTGACGGTGATGCGGCCCGCAGGAAAGTCGAAGCCCGAGGTCAGCAGCGCGGAGCGCACGCGCTCCTTGCTCTCGCGCACCACGGCTTGCGGCAGTCCGACCAGCGCGAACGCCGGCAACCCCGGCCCGAGATGAATTTCGACCCGCACCTGCGGGGCCGTCAGACCCGCCGGAGTGCGGGAGAGGACGGTGCTCAGCGCACGTGCCATGACCGGTGCCGCGTGCGGCCGCCGTTTACGGCGGTGGGAGTTTCGCCTCGAGCGCCTTCAGCCGCTCCTCGAGCGCCGCGAAGGCGGCCTGGGTGCGCGCCAGCAGCGCGGCCTGCACATCGAATTCGGTCCGTGTCACCAGATCGAGCTTGGCCAATTGCGCTTGGAGCACCGCTTTGAAATTGCTTTCAAGATCGCGGCCGGCGTTGCGCAGCGCGGGGGGCAGCGCGTCCGCCAAGCGGCGCGCGAGATCGTCCAAGCCCGTCGAATTCATGAAACTCATCATTCCTCCCCTAAGCCGTCGCCGGCATCTCGCACCCCGATAACGCGCCCCGCGACTTCGCATGCGCCAAAGCGGTGCGTACACGGGGGCCCGATTTGGCTAACCCCTTGATCGTGAACCGCTTCGGTGCTGGCATGGAAGCTGCATTGACGTTCATAAGCCATAGTACGCGCAAGTGACTTCGGAGGCGGTCGAATTAACGGGTGCAAGCGGGGATAAATGCATGAAGCTGATCACCGCGGTCATTAAACCGTTCAAGTTGGACGAGGTGCGACAGGCGGTGGCGGATATCGGCATCCAAGGCGTGACGGTCACGGAGGTGCACGGCTTCGGCCGTCAACCGGGTCGCGCAGAGATTTTTCGAGGCAGGGAGCAAAGCGTGGATTTCAGCCCCAAGGCCAAGATCGAGCTTGCGGTGGACGACGCGATTGCCGAACAGGTCATCGAGGCGGTGTGTAACGTGGCGAGAACGGGGAAATCGGGTGATGGCAAGGTCTGGGTGTCCGAGCTCGAACAGGCCGTGCGGGTGCGTACGGGCGAGACCGGCCCTGATGCCATCTAGCGCGGGAGCCAACACAATGAGCGTAGCCCCAAAATCAGCCAACTCAAGCGAGGATTTCAGAGGCCTCGCCCGCCATCGAGCGAGGCCAAAACTTCTGACGTTTTAGGAGCATCTCGCGCCGGCAAGCCAGCCAACTCCCCCGTCGGTGCGATATCCCGGCGGCGCGGGTTCCAGATGGGAACTCGCGCCGTTTTTTATATTCGCGCGACCGGCGCAAGACGCATTGCGTTTATACAACAGAATGTGCAAACAGGCCATGCTGTAATGCAGCAATTTGCGTGCATTGCTGGCTGCTAGACTGCATGCTTACCCGCTAAAGGAGCCATCCCCGTATGAAAATGGTCGTTGCCATCATCAAACCCTTCAAGCTCGACGACGTACGGTCGGCGCTCGCCGAGGTGGGAGTACAGGGCATTACCGTGACAGAGGTCAAAGGCTTCGGGCGCCAAAAGGGCCACACTGAGCTTTATCGAGGTGCGGAATACGTGGTGGACTTTCTACCCAAGGTGAAGCTCGAGCTGGCCGTCGATGACGAGCAGGTCGAGCGCGTGGTGGAAGCGATCATCGAAACCGCCCGAACGGGCAAGATCGGCGACGGCAAGATTTTCGTCTGTGAACTCGGCCAGGCGGTGCGCATCCGCACGGGCGAGGCAGGGTCGCGTGCGCTGTAGCTTTTGAGCGAGGATTCGGACATGAAACGCCTTCTGGTGTGCGCGATCTTGCTGGCCTTCACCGGCGTGGCATCTGCGGTCGTCTACAAGTGGACCGATGCGCAAGGCAAGGTGCAGTACGGCGACCGGCCCCCCGACGGCGTGCATGCCGAAGTGGTCGAGGGCCTCGGGACGCATGCGGGGCATCTGAGCACCACCAGCCGGCCCGCCGAAGCCGCGCCGAACGCCGCGGCGAAAGCCCCGATGAGCGGCGGTCCGGCCACCAAGGACGCCAAGAAGGCCGTGGACGCCGATGTCGCACAATCCCGCGATCAGCAGTGCGCCGACGCCCAGGAGCGCTACAAAAAGCTCATCGAAGGTCGCCGCCTCTACAAAACCGGCACTGACGGCGAGCGCCAGTACATGACCTCGGAGGAGATCGACTCCGAACGCGTCAACGCCAAGCGCGACATCGACCTCATCTGCAACAGCCCGACCTGACGGGCTGAGCCGGCGCGATCCCCGGCGCCACCGCCGGCAACTTCAAATCGTACAGGCCGCCTTGGGCGGCGGCGCATCGTGCTTTTGCCGGCCAGGGCGCAAAGCCTTACCCTACGCGCACGAGAACAACCACCCACAATGGATTTTTAAGGCTATGCAAACGGGCTTCGTTGGATTGGGCGCCATGGGCACCCACATGGCGCGCAACCTGCAGCGCGCGGGCTTGCTCACGGGCGTCTGGAACCGCACCACCGCGAAGGCCGCCGCACTCGCGGCCGAGCTGCACTGCCACGCTTTCTCAAGCCTGACCGAATTGGCCGGCAATTGCGAAGCCGTGGTGATCTGCGTGTCCGCGGACGAGGATTTGCGCGCGGTGATCGCAGGTCTCGATCCGGGTTTGAGCCCCAACATGATCGTGATGGATTGCTCGACCGTCGGATCGGGCACGGCGCGCGACGTGGCCGCGCAACTCGCCGCGCTCGGTGTCGGATTTCTCGACTGCCCCGTGAGCGGCGGGGTCGAAGGGGCGCGGGCGGCGACGCTCGCCATCATGGTCGGGGGCGATGAGGCGGTGTTCACGCGCGCGCTGCCGATTCTCGACAAACTCGGCAAGACCATCACGCACTTCGGACCGAGCGGCGCCGGCCAGGCGGCCAAGGCGACCAACCAGATCATGTGCGCCGGCATCATCCAGGCGGTCGGCGAGGCCATGGCCTTTGCACATGCCGAGGGCCTGCCGCTCGACCGGTTGATCGACACCCTGGGCAAGGGTGCGGGCTCGAGCTGGTACTTCGTCAATCGGGCGCCCTTCATGGCGAAGGAGCAGTATCCGGCCGGCTTTCGCGTCCGCCTGCACGCCAAGGACCTGCGCATCTGCCGGGAGATGGCCGCGCAACGCGGCGCGCAGTTGCCGGTGGTCGAATCGACCCTGCGTGAATATGCCGAGCTCGTCGCGCAGGGCTTCGGCGACGAGGACATCTCGGCCATTTATCGGCTCAAGTCGGCGCTCTTCCCCGCCACGCGATCAAGCTCCACGTGAGCGACGCGAGCGCGAGCCCGCCGCTGCGGATTGCAACGCGCAAAAGCCCGCTCGCCCTGTGGCAGGCCGAGCACGTGGCGGCGCTGCTGCGCGGCGCGCAACCCGGCAGCGCGGTCGAGCTGTTGCCGATGACCACCAAGGGCGATCGGATCCAAGACCGCAGCCTCGCCGCCATCGGCGGCAAGGGGCTGTTCCTCAAGGAGCTGGAAGCCGCCCTCGAGGATGGGCGCGCCGATTTTGCGGTCCATTCGATGAAGGACGTGCCGAGCGATCTGCCCGCCGGGCTGATGATCGGTGCGGTGCTGCCGCGCGCCGATCCACTCGATGCACTGGTCACCAACGGCGCCCGCACGCTCGCGCAGCTGCCGCGCGGTGCACGCCTGGGCACGGCCAGCCTGCGACGTCAGGCCCAGTTGCTCGCGATTCGTCCGGACCTGCGCGTCGAGGTGCTGCGCGGCAACGTCCAGACGCGCCTGCAACGACTCGATTCGGGTGAACTCGATGCCATCATTCTCGCGTGCGCCGGACTGGTGCGGCTGGGTCTCGAGTCGCGCATCAGCGCCCGCCTCGATCCGCAGATCTCCCTGCCCGCCGTCGGTCAGGGTGTCATCGGCATCGAGTGCCGCAGCGACCATGCACGGGCGCGCGCCGTTCTGCATCTGCTCGAGGATGCCACCACGCGCACCGAGGTCGATGCCGAACGCGCCTTTGCCCGGCGCTTGGGGGGCAGCTGCCAATCGCCGATCGCCGCGCACGCGCGCATCATCGGCGATCGGCTCACCCTCGATGGACTGGTGGCGGAGCCGGATGGTTCGCGCTTGTGGCGCGAGTCCATCACGGGCGGCGTGGCGGACGCTGAGCGGCTGGGGCATACGCTGGCCGAGCGCCTGCTGACGGCGGGCGCGGCCGCCCTGCTCGAGCGGTTGCAAAGCGCTTGACCTCATGGCCGACCTGCACGGCATCGGCATCCTGGTCACGCGTCCGCAGCACCAAGCCATGCCGCTGTGCCGTCTGCTCGAAGTGGCGGGAGCCGTAACGTATCGACTGCCCGCCATCGATATCAAGCCGCTGACCGACCGACGTGCCCTGAGTGCGCGCTTGGGGAACCTCGCGAACTTCGATCTGATCATTTTCCTGAGCGCCAACGCCGTGCGCTTCGGCGCCGGCCTGCTCGAGCAAAAGCGCGACTTGAATCTCGCGGCAATCGGGCCGGCCACCGCGCGGGCCCTCAACCAGGCGGGCTATCGCGTGGCCGTGCAACCGGCCGGCGGCTTCGATACGGAAAGCCTGCTGCGCCATCCGACGCTGCACGCGCTCGCGGGCAAGCGCATCCTGCTGATCAAGGGCAGCGGCGGACGCGATCTGTTGCCCACCGAACTGGTCCGGCGCGGCGCCGAGGTGGTGCCGGCCGACGTGTACCGGCGCGAACGGCCGCAGCCGGACGCGTCCGAACTCGCCACATTGGAGCTGCGCTTCGCGGCCCGGGAAATTCACCTGATCACCGCGACCAGCGTCGAGACCGTGGTCAATCTGCTGGCACTCGCGACGCCGTCCCTGGGCACTCAGTTCGGGTCCGTACCCTGGGTGGTGCCCGGCGCGCGCATCGCGGCCGCTCTGCGCGAGCTCGCACCGGGCGTGTCGGTCATTCAAGCCGACTCGGCCGAGGATCAGGATTTGGTGGCGGCCATCAGGCGATGGCGCTCGAGCGAATCGGGCGCGTAGTCGAAGGCATCGACGTACAGGCGGTCGGGCGCGGCGCCGCGCGCCAGAAAATCGCGGCGCAACGCTTCGATCATCGCCGGCGGCCCACTGGCGTAGATATCGAAGGCATCGAGCTTGCTTATATCGGCGAGCGCCGCCTCGTGCACCCAGCCGCGCCGGCCGGCCCACTGCGCCGAGGGCTCCGACAGGACGGGCACATAGTGGAAATTCGCGCGGCGTGCCGCGAGTGCGATGAGCGCATCGTGGGCGTACAGATCCCGTTCGCTGCGCACGCCCCAGTAAAGTTGCAGCTCGCGGCGCGGATCATTCTCGATCACGTGCCGCCACAGGCTCTTCAAGGGCGCGAGTCCCGTGCCGCCGCCGATCAGCAGCAGCGGTGATGCGGCGGCGGCCCCGGAGGGCGCGTGCGGCCGATAAACGAAAGACCCCAGCGGCCCTTCGATGCTGAGCAGGCGGCCGGAGGCATCGCCTTCGAACAAAGGCGCGGTCAGTTCGCCGCCGGGCACGCGGCGCACGTGCAGCTCGAGCGGCCGCGCGTCATGCGGCGGCGAGGCGATCGAGAAGCTGCGTCGGCGTCCGCCGGGCAGCAGCACGTCGACGTACTGGCCGGCCTCGAACTCGAAGCGCACCGCCGGGGGCAGCTGCAGATACACACCCAATACGTCGTGCGCCAAACGCTCCACCCGCAGGATGCGGCACGGCAGGCGCTGGGTCCGCGCCTGCTCCGGCGCAACGCGTTCGAACACCTCGATGCACAGATCGTTGGTCGCGCACGCCTGACAGAGCAGGATGAGTCCATCGGTCCGTTCGGCTTCCGTGAGCCCGAGCGGCCGGCCGTTCGGATAGCTCACCGCGCCGTCGCGCAACCGCGCCCGACACGCACCGCAGTTGCCGCTCTGGCAGCTGTGCGGCAGATTCAACCCCGCGGCGAGGGCCGCGGCCAGCAGCGGCTCGCCCGGCGCTACGCGAAAGGTGCGGCCGGAGTTGAACAGGCAGACGCGCATGTCGCCCCCATCACGGCTGGCTTCTCCTGCTGTCGAGCCAGTCGCCGATCGGCTGCCACTGCTGCCAGTCGGGCCACGCGAGATACTCGGGCAGTTCGAGCACGCCCATGCCGCGCGCATACGCGCGCACGTAATTCTGTGCCTCGCGCAGACAGCCGAGATACGGAACCTTGAGCGTGCCCAGATATTGATCCAATTCTTCGTAGATCAGCGTGTGCTCGCGCACCCGGTTGGCGACGACGGCGAGCCGCGCCTGTTTGCGGGACACCTTGCCGATCTCCAGCAGTTCGCCCATGAAATGCCCGCAAGCCTTCATGTCGATGGCCGACGGCAGCACCGGAACGATGATGGTTTCGGCCCGCCGCACCAGTTCGTTGAGTTCCCCGCCGTGCACCCGCGCCGGCGCATCGATGACCAGCACGTCGGTGGCCCGGGGCACCAGACGCAACCCCTCTTCGTACGCCGCCACACCGCGTATCGCCGGCAAATCGACCGGTCTTTGCGCCAACCAGTCAAGACTGGAGCGTTGCGCGTCGTAATCGGCGATGCACACCTCGTGTCCGTCCCGGGCAAAGAACACCGCGATATTCGTGGCGAGCGTGCTCTTGCCGCAGCCGCCCTTCGCGTTCAAGACCATTACGTGCCGCATAATCCCTCATGGCCGCCGTTGTTGGCCGCAAGATTAGCGCATCGCGCCGCATAAGGCGCGAACTTGAGCGCTCGGCGAGCGCTCGGCGGCGCGGCAAGCTCGCGGCAATGACATGCTTCGGCTATGCTCACGGCCATGCGCATCGAGTTTTTGAAGATGCAGGGGTTGGGCAATGATTTTCTGGTATTCGATGCCCCCGTGGCCGCCGCGGGTGAGGCTCTCGGGCCGGAGCAACTGCGTGCGCTGGCTGATCGGCACACCGGAGTCGGCTTCGACCAGGCGTTGATGCTCGAGGCACCGCACGACCCGGTCAGCCGGGTGTTCTATCGGATCTTCAATTCCGACGGCAGCGAGGTCGAACAGTGCGGCAATGGCGCGCGCTGCATCGCCGCGCTCCTATACGCCCGATCGCCCGAGTCGGGGCGCGAACTCACCATGCAGAGCCCGGGCGGCATCGTCCACGCCCGCGTGCGCGAGGACGGGCTCGTTTCGGTGAACATGGGCATCCCGAATTTCGACCCACGATCCTTGCCGATGGACGCCGACGCGGAATGTCCGACCTACACCCTGGTTGTCGGGACGGAGCGCGTTGAGCTCGGGGCGGTATCGCTCGGCAACCCGCACGTCGTCCTCAACGTCGCGGATGTGAAATCCGCGCCGGTCGGCCGGTTAGGGGCTAGCATCGAGCGGCACGAGCGCTTCGCGCGCCGTACCAACGTCGGGTTCATGCAAATCGTTGATCGCGGCCACATTCGTCTGCGCGTGTTCGAGCGCGGCGCGGGCGAGACGCTCGCCTGCGGCACCGGCGCCTGCGCCGCGGCCGCCGTCGGCCGGCGGCAGGGACTCTTGGACGCCGAGGTGCGGGTGGATCTGCCCGGCGGCACGGCCTACGTCGCGTGGAGCGGACCTGGACAGCCCATCTGGCTGACCGGCCCGGCGAGTACGGTCTTCAGCGGAACAATCGACATTTAACGGGAAGTCATCGGGGAGCTTTCACATCATGACGACGAGCCAGGCACGCGGTGTCAAACAGGACGCCATCAACGACAACAGCGTCGCGGAATATCTGCAGACGTACCCGGATTTCTTCGAGAGAAACAGTCCGCTGCTCACCAAGCTGCGGCTCCCGCATTTGCGCGACGCCGGCACGACGGTGAGCCTGGTCGAACGCCAGGTGGAGGTGCTGCGCGAACGCAATCAGTCGCTCGAGCGCAAATTGAAGGAGCTCCTGGACGTGGCGCGCGCCAACGACGCCTTGGCCGACCGCATCCACCGCCTGAGTCAGCGCCTCATCGGTGCGCACTCGCTGCTGGAGACCGTCAATGCCATCGAAACGAGCTTGCGCGAGGATTTCGAGGCGCGAAATTCGGTGCTGGTGCTGTTTCTGGCGGAGGCCAAAACCCTGGACGGCGCGTCCGACCGCTTTTTGCGGGCGAGCGATCTGGCCGATCCCGACATCAAGTCCTTCGAATCGCTGCTGCAGGCCGGCAAGCCGCGCTGCGGCCAGAT
>Ga0181534_10000082_pt1 | contig 68841 bp, 60 predicted proteins | sample PEATcosm2014_Bin_37_FD_119758 | JGI IMG/M metagenome (GOLD analysis project Ga0181534, IMG submission 119758) | Peatland microbial communities from MTU Mesocosm Facility, Houghton, MI, USA - PEATcosm2014_Bin17_10_metaG | ecosystem: Environmental > Terrestrial > Soil > Wetlands > Peat | place... | reverse complement strand
CGCCCGCTCCACCGCAGCCCTCGGATAGACTTCCACGCTTGTTCGCATGGAACCATCCTCGCCGCCCGCTAAGCGGACACTTCACTTGCTACCACCTCCGGACATATCATGTGCTACTGACAACTGTGTATTCGGTCATTGACAAAAATATATTTCCAGAACTATAATCCGTTAGCTGCTCTCTTTAGGAGAGCTGTGCAGCCACCAAGGTTCTTGCAGATTGAGTGGGCTGTGGATAGGCTTTATTCTCCGAGGCTCTTCATTTATGAGAATACTTTAATTTTCTCGTGAAGAATCCGGGTTTTGGATTGCATTGTTTTCCCTCTAAGATCTCCGTCACATTCTTCTGTCTCATTTGCCTGTTCTTTGGGGGAATCATGCTAGCCTTGGCGAAAGATGTAAGTCGTGTTGCGCCCGTGCGTAAACAATTGCGCCGTGTGTCAAATAATTCCCTCGTTCTTGGGGTAAATAAGGCCTGTGCTGGGTATCTTTCCGTTCAATCATTTGGAAACTCCAGCAAAAATTACAAACTGCGAGAAACGATTTGCTGCATTCGCACACTACTGTTGTATGCGGAGACAGCGGTTTTGTCCGAAATCGGGACACAGGGATTTCTGCGGCTATTACTTTCGAGATTGGTCCTGGAAGCTTTTGTAGATCGAATCGCTCCCCTGCTTACCACGCTGCGTACGCTGACAAATAGACAAAATCGAATGAAGGTCAAAGGGGCAGACCACGCTCCCAGTGACTGGATGCGACAAGCCCGTCTGCACGGCGTCTATCAATCAGAACTAAATCAGATCTAACCAATGGTCGATGATGCAAGGAATGAAAGCCATTTGAAAGAAGGGAGATTCTAACGTGCTTTTAGGCTTCAAAGCGCAACATCGCGTCACCGGCAAGTTCTATACCGTTTGGGCCGAGGATGACGCGGATGCGCGGGTTCGTATCTCGGGGTACCTCAAAATTCCCTTGAACGAGATTCTGCGCGCACTCCCCTCGCAGGCGATGGGTCCGGATGCAATTCGGTTTGATCCAAAAGCAGTCCCCACGCCCGGCGCTCCCTCTACCCCCGAAAAGACAACTCTTGATACACAACTACCGTGGCAATTCCCCACGCACAGGGCTTCTTCCGTGAGCGGGCATTCCGCGCAACCCCAACAAAGCCTTTCCGCGCCCCAACGCTCTTACCACCCAACAAAAGAACGCAGCTACAGCGCCGACTACGGCAGCATCGCCAAGCCGGTTCAAAAAATACCGTTTCAAGACAGAGACAGCCATCACATAGAAAAATCCGCTGTCAGCTCTGATTTGGAAGAGAACGACTCCCCCTCGTCTTCTTCTTTGCTCAAGGCCGTCTTCAGAGTTGCCTGAATCATTTTCCCCAGTTCGTCCAGATAGAACCGAATCTTGCACCTCTCAAGAGCGCGGTTCGCCTTTTGAGCTAATCTGCGTCCTGCTATCAATTATCCTGACTCTTGGAGACCCGCTCTCATTCAGGCCGTTCTCTGCCCGGCCACTGGCCCGCGGCTGCGGTCGCTCTCTGCGGCGTCTGCGCCTTTCTTGAGCTATACTGCACCCAGCCGCTGCTACCGCTGCTCACAGGCCTCTTCCACGCATCCAAAACCAGTGTCGGATGGACTGTTTCTGCGGCTACGCTCGGCGTTGCTCTCTCTGCGCCCATCTTCGGCGCGCTCGCCGAGCGCCTGCCGCGCAAGCGGGTCATTGTCGCCTCGCTGACCGGTTTAGCCATACCCACGTTGCTGGCTGCAACCTCCCAATCGCTGCCGCAACTTGTCTTCTGGCGTTTCCTCGAAGGCATCCTGATTCCAGGCATCGTAGCGGTCGTCGTCACCTACATCGGCGAGGAATGGCCGCCCGAGCGCCTGGCCCTCATCATGAGCTTTTATGTCAGCGGAACCGCGCTGGGCGGGTTCATTGGCCGCGTCTCTACCGGCATTCTGGCTGACCGCTTCAGTTGGCGCGTTGGTTTTCTCGCGTTAGGAATTTCAGCCCTGGCGGGCGCGGCAATGGTTGCGTTCTGGCTGCCCCCGAGTAACTCGAAGATCCGGCGCAGCGTGACAGCCCCATCGATCTCGCTCTTCCAACAAGCCCGCGTCCTCTTCCGCAATCGGCGCCTCATCGCCACCTTTGCCGTCGGCTTCAATGTCCTCTTTTCGCTGGTCTCCGTCTTTACCTGGATCACCTTTCACCTCAGCGCGCCGCCGTTTTCCCTCTCCACCACCGCACTCAGCTCTCTCTTTTTCGTTTACCTCATCGGCCTCTTCGTCACTCCAGCCGCCGGTTTCCTCATCACTCGCGTCGGCCTGCGCGTGGGCATCGGTGGAGCCATCTGCTGCTCCATTGCCGGTGTACTGCTCACGCTTGCACCCTCTCTTCCTATAGTGATTCTCGGACTTGCCCTGCTGTCGAGCGGCGTCTTCGTCGCCCAAACCGCGTCGCAGAGCCACTTGCGCACCGCCGCCCCTTCCGGCGCGCGGGTCACTGCCGCCGGACTCTACCTCACCTGCTACTACCTCGGCGGAACCGCTGCCGGAGTCGTTCCCGGCTTCTTCTGGGCGCTGGGCAAGTGGCCAGCCTGCGTTGCCTTCATCGTCGCCATGCAAGCCATCGCTCTCGCCATCGCCCTCATCGGCTGGCAAACCCCGCAGCCCACCACCGCCTGACAAAATCCCACCACGGGAAACGTAGTCCGGAATTGGCCGCCGAATCCCTGCACCCCAGCGGCCCTCACCGCAATCTAACCAACTGAACAGATATTCAACACAGCGGTACCCCAAGCTCCCAGGAGAAGACTTTTTGCCAGAACTAGCACCAGCATCCCCGGCCGGAGGCGCCGTCTCTCTTCGTCAGATGGACAATCCCTCCATCAGCGCCGCGCCCGACGCCCGCTGGAAGCCCCGCGTCAATCCCTGGCTTATTGCCGCAACTGTGGCCATGGCAGCGTTTATGGAGGTGCTCGACACCTCTATCGCCAACGTGGCGTTGCCGCACATCGCCGGCAACCTGGGCGCAAGCACCGACGAGGGAACCTGGGTCCTGACCAGCTATCTGGTCTCCAACGCCATCGTGCTGCCCATCGGAGCCTGGGCCTCCAGCGTCATGGGTCGCCGCAACTTTTTCCTGCTCTGTATTGTGATCTTTACCGTCTCCAGCTTCCTTTGCGGCGCGGCGCCCTCGCTGCCCATCCTGCTTCTCTGCCGCATTCTGCAAGGAGCGGGCGGCGGCGGCTTGCAGCCCATGGCCCAGGCCATCATGGCCGACTCCTTCGAACCCCAAAAGCGCGGCCAGGCCTTCGCCCTCTACGGACTCGTCGCCGTCCTCGCGCCCTCCATCGGACCTACCCTCGGCGGCTGGATCACCGACAACTTCTCCTGGCGCTGGATCTTCTTCATCAACATCCCTGTCGGCATCGTCGCCTTCTTCCTCGTCACCCGCCTCGTCGAAGACCCGCCCTGGATCAAGGCCGACCGATCCCGCCTGCGCAGCATGGACTACATCGGCCTCAGCTTCCTCACCATCGCCATGGCCTCCCTGCAAATCATGCTCGACAAGGGCGAAGAAAACGACTGGTTCTCCTCCAGCTTCATCCGCTTCTTCTGCTTCCTCTTTGTCGCCAGCTTCACCACGCTCATTGTCTGGGAGTGGCGGCAAAAAGCTCCGCTCATCAATCTCCGCCTCTTCCGCCACAAAAACTTCGCCATCTGCTGCTTCCTCATGGCCCTGGTCGGCGGAGTTCTCAACGCCAACACCGTCCTCCAACCGCAGTTCATGCAGCAGCTCCTCGGCTATACCGCCACCACCGCCGGATTGGCTCTCACCGCCGGCGGCATCACGCTGATCATCATGATGCCTCTGGCCGGCATCGCCACCGGCAAAGTCGCCGCGCGCACTCTGGTCGTCGTCGGATTCTGCATGTTTATCGTCACCTTCCGCTACGCCGCCGCCGTCACCAGCCTCGACATGAGCTTCGCCGACAACTCCTGGCTCCGCGTCGTTCAGATGATGCCTCTGCCCTTCTGCTTTATCTCCATCACCACCGCCGCCTATGTCGGCATACCCCTCCAAGACAACTCCCAGGTCGCCGGACTCATCAACTTCGCCCGCAACATTGGCGGCTCCATCCTCATCGCTGTTACCGAGGCCCAGGTCACCAACCGCGCCATGTGGCATCAGTCCCATCTCCAGAACGACATGACATCCGCCAGCCAGTCCTACCAGCAGCACCTCCAAACCTTCACCGGCTTCTTCGGCAGCGGCTTCGGAGGCCCCAACGGCGCTACCCGCGCTCTGGCGACAATCTACAACCAGCTCAACGCCCAGGCCCAGTTGCAGGGCTATCAGGATGTCTACATGCAGCTCTCCTGGCTCTCGGTCATCCTAGTAGGATTAGCCTTCCTCCTCAGCAAAAACCGCCCCGGCGCAGGCCCCGGCGCTGGAGCAGTGCACTAAACAGTCGGCTATCACCCTTTCCCATCCCCAATATCTGAGTGCCCCATGTCCCTCGTTTTCGGGGACATGGGAACGCATAACCCTCTCTCAAATTTGTCATCCTGAGCGAAGTGTACTTCAGCGGAGTCGAAGGATCTGCATTTTCTCGCCTAATTCCAACAACTCCGCCTTCAGCCCGCATCTTGATAGATTTGTCATCCTGAGCGAAGCGAAGGACCCGCGTGTCGTCTCACAGAATTGAAATATCTACTTGATAAATCCCAGCAGCTTCTGCACAAACCCCTTCAGCAGAGCATCGCTCGCAGCCTTCTTCTCCACAATCAGGCTGCACTTGCCATCTTTGCCGCGCTCGAACCGCACCCGCGTCTGCAGCACCACCAGCGCGGCCACTGTAATCCCAAGGCTCACGCCGAAATCGAACTTTTGCACCAGAGCGGCACTCTGCGCCGCCATGCTCTCAATCGCTGCCCGGGTCGCGGGGTCTTCAGCCAAAACCAGCAGCGCCTGCCGGGCAAGCTCTGCTTCAGAGACCGCTGGAAGCGGGCCGTCCGCCAGCTCAAATGCCGAGGCCAGCTCCCTGCGCTCATCGGGCATCAGTTCCACGGCCGCGCCGGAAGCAAGCCGATGCCGGGCAATCACTTCGAGAATCTGCCGCGCGCCGCCCTCGTCCAGATTCCTGACCGTTTCTTCCACCGTCATGCGTTTTCACTCTCTGAAGGAAACTCTCCCAGCCCGGCCTCTTTCCACATCTCGCGCAGTTTGGCCTGTAACTCCGGCGGGGCTTGTTGATGCGTTTGCATGAAGCCCGCCGCGCTTCTCTTGGCCCCCTCAGCGTCGTTCGTATTCAGAAAGGCAAGCACGCTCTTGAGCCTCCATTGCCCGCTTTCCAGATAATTTCCTGTCAGGCGCGCCAGATAGCCCAAATTCCCATAAGTGCTGGCGGCGCTGTGTACATCCCCGAGCTTCTCTTTGATTGCGAGGGATTTCATGTACCATTGTTCAGCTGCCGCATAATCCTTCTGCTCATCGGCGATGCTGCCCAGTTGGTGGTAGGTACCCGCGGCTCCGTGGTTGTCTCCCAGTTTTTCATCAATCGCTAGAGACTTGAGATACCACTGCTCCGCAGCGACGAAATCCCGTCGCCTCTCGGCGACTATTCCCAGTAGGTGGTAGGTGATTGCGGCTACAGGCTCATTTCCCAGCTTTTCTGTAATCGCGAGGGACTTCAGATACCACTGCTCCGCCCGATCGAAATCCCGTCGCTCCTCGGCGACTATTCCCAGTTGGTTATAGGTGATTGCGGCTCCAGACTCATTTCCCAGCTTTTCTTCAATCGCGAGGGACTTCAGATACCACTGCTCCGCCCGATCGAAATTCCGCCGCTCCTGGGCGACCATTCCCAGTTGGTGATAAGTGATTGCGGCTCCAGACTCATTTCCCAGCTTTTCTTCAATAGCGAGGGACTTCAGATACCACTGCTCCGCCCTATCGAAATCCCGCGGCTCCTGGGCGACCATTCCCAGTTGGTGGTAAGCACTTGCCTCCCCTTCCAAATCCTTGACGCGTACGCAATGCTCTGCCAGTCGCCTGAAAAGCCGCTCAGCATCCGCAAAATTGCGGCTGTTCAGCGCGAACGCGGCCATCGACTGCGTGAGAGCGGCAATGGGGGTGGAAATCCCCAGCCGTTCGGCTTCCTCCAGCGCGTGGTAGAAGTTTTGCCCGTGGATGTGGAAAAGAAACCGCTGCTCGTGCAACTCTTTCGGCGCCAGTTGATCTGCAACTCCTGCCATCACGTTTACGAATGCCCGTGTCCACGCATCGCGAGTCTCCGCTTTGCTCGTCTTTGCGCCGGATGATCGCAGATAGCTGGTCAGCAGCGGGTGCATCTCATAGATCGCCTGCCCGGTGTCGCGCAGCAGCCCCGCCGGGCACAATGCGGCCATCAACTGGTCTATCTCTGCCCGCGTCCAGCCCTCATCCACCTGTTTGGCCATGTATTCCATATAATCGACATCCGCGTATCCCTCGTGCATGCCCAGCGGAATGAGCAGCGGGCGCAGCTCCTCCGGCAGCGATTGCTCGACAAAGCGCAATGTTGCGTACACTGCGGCCAGCGCCTCATCCATCCCGGAGCTTAGGCTCGCCAGATTTGTGCGTAGAGCCGCCACCACCTGTGCCGGCTGCATCCGCTCAAGGCGCGAAAGAACGGCATGCATCACCAGCGGGTGCCCGCCCAGCAGATTCATTAGCTCAACCAGCTTTTCGTCTTCGCGATTTACTGGGAAGTCGAAGTCGCGGACAATTGCTTCGCAGTACTCCCAACGTTCCTCACGGTCCAGGCCGCCCAGAGACAGCACGAACCGCCGCTTCGCTCCCAGCCAGTCTTCGGTTGATCGGCTGGTGATGAGAACCTTGGTCGCTCCGCCGCGTAATTGATCCAGAAAGCTTGCCAACAGTTGCCGGTCAGCCTCGGTAAGATTCGCGGCAACTGCGGTTCCAGCAATTCCGGCCGCGGATTCAAAGTTGTCCCAGACGATGACGAAGCGGTTCTTGTTGAATAGCTCAGCCAACGCGCCGATTCGTTGTTCAATCGGAGCAGTAGCAAATTCGCTACGGAAGAAAGCCTCTCCCAGCCGGTTGATCACATAGTCTGCACTGTGGATATCCTTGAAGCTGATCCAGAAGCAGCCATTTCCCAGGCCCCCGGTCGAGTCCAGCCAGCGCAAGAAGCCCTTGGCGAGCGTGGTTTTGCCCACTCCGCCCAGTCCCTGAATCAGGATTCCCGCTGGTGGGCGGCGCATCGCCCGCTCAATCGCCAGAATCGCGCTGTCACGCCCGATAAAGCCGTAGGGATCTTTCTGCTGCCGCAACTCCTCGGGCAGTTTTGATTCGCGCGTCTCTAATTTCGTTCCGCCCTTGGCGGCAAAGGTAAAGGGCATGGGATCTTGTCTATAAAGTACGGGCAGCAGCCAATCCTGTAACGGATACTTGCCCCGCGCGCAGATCCGCTTGTCGTGGCTCCACATCTGCTGCCGTCCCAGCCGCACTGCCTTGGCCATGCTCCCTTCCTTGAACAGGCCGCGATAGAAGCTGGGCAAAAACTCCTGCGCTCCGCTCACATAAAGCGAATAAGCCATTGCCACCACATCGCGCATCCCGGAGCGCAGCAAGGCGGTGGCGACAGAAGCAAAAGGATCGTCGCTGCCAACATCCACCATCGCCGATTGGCAGGCATTTAGCACCACCCCCGGCACCGCGCACTCCCGCAGCAGGGCGCTCAGCTTCTCCGCCGGAATGGGGTCAGCGTCCCCCTCCTCCGTCTCAAAGACCAACGTGCCTTCCGGCCCTCGCAGGGTGTAGCCGCTGTTGCCGTGCGTCTCCACGTCGTAGGCCCCGTGCCCGTCAAAGTGCAGGATGTGGTAAAAGCCGGGCCGCTCGCGCAGGTGTTCGCGGAGCTGATCGAAGGTAGGCGGACGCAGCAGTTCAACGTGCGCCGGCAGCCCGTCTTTCTCGATCAGCTCCACCAATGGCCGCGCTATCGACCGAAATTTGACATCTTCGGCGCCGTACGGCCGCGCGACAACCAGCAAAATGTTGACTTTGTCCCTCGGCAGAGAGTCGGGAATTGGCTGCGGATCGCGGCCCAGGTTCAATCGCCGCTCAATCTGGCAGGTCTGCGCCACCCAGCCCAGCTCTGGGTCGCAGAGCGCTTCCCACGGCCAGGCAAGTATCTGTGGATCGTCACTGGCAATTTGCAAATGCAGCCCGGAGTAATCATTTTCCGTGGACGCGTCAAACAGTCGGCCAGCCGCTCGGTCTTCAAACAATGCTGTAAATGCTTGTTTTCCCCAATCGCTCAACGCATCGAGAACACGGTCGGCATGTTCTGTCTCAGGCGAAAACGGATAATCCAGGAATGTCTCCAGATACCATTTGAGCTCGCGGAGCAGGTCGCTATTCGGCCTTCCCTCAACAGGAAACCCCACAGGAGACGGCAGTACAGCTTGGGGCGTGGTCTTGCCATCAATCAGGCGAACTACCTGAAAGGCCGCCGGGGCGCTGCCGGCGACATGTGCGATGCGCAGTGTCGCTTCCGCATCCTTCTTTTCCATTTTCAGTGCTCCCGGCCCTGGAATTTTGGAGTAGGAGCATGGTAACTCAAGTCTAACTTGTGAAAAACAGAACTTTGTAACTGTTTAAAATTCCCCAGAGTTGGCTAATTAATGTATTTTGAAAGAGCTTCGGAGGGGGCAGCGGCCTGCCGGGTGCCCCGCCCTTGACCGGCCACCAATGAAGGTGCCCCATCCATTCACAGTCTCATCGTGAATGGGTGGGAAAGCACGAACCCCAACCCGCCGCGCCGAAGGCAATTCGCCGCGCCGCAGGTGCCCAATTTCGCATCGGAAAACGCGTAAAAACGTGCAAAAACAGCCCATTTTCAGGCTGTTTTTCACGCTTTACTCCGCGCCCGCAAGCAGAAACCCGCAAAAAAACTCCGCCTGAGCGACGAGTTTTCGCGCTCACCAGATCTCCTCCGCTCAAAACTCCTCTGCTATGCCCATGGAACCCCTGTTTATATAGGCATATATGCGCAGCACAGAATCACAGAAACTGTGCATGTTCCACAACCGCCGGGTGAGCTGGCAACCATCCGGGCGAACCTTCGGGCAGCCCGATCGCTGGCCATGAACACGGCCTGCAAGTTGCATTTTGTCCACTGGGAGGGGCGCCGGGCGGCAAGACTCGGCCACCGGAGCCGCGGATTGCGGCTCCAGCGGCGATGGATAAACTCTATGCTTGGGCTGGTTTAGCCGCTTCGGAGGTGGCGGCCACGGCAACCGGGCCGCTCGTGGCGGCGGCAGGCTTGGCGTCGGCCTTCTTGATGTCGATGCCGCCCTTGAAGAACGCGCCATCTTCAATGCTGATGCGCGCCGCGGTCACATCCCCGGTCAGCGATCCCTCGGTGCGGATGTCGATGCGGTCGGTCGCGGTAACGTTGCCGCGAATCTTGCCCAGCACAACAATCTCCCGCGCGGTGATGTTGGCGGTAACGTTGCCGTTACGGCCCACGGTAACGCGGTTGCCGGGCAGGGTGATGCTTCCCTCCACCTTACCGTCGATATACAGCGACTCGGTGCCGGTGATTTCGCCTTTGATGACCAGTCCCTTGCCGATGGTGGCCTGGTCGCCGGCGGACGGCGCGGCCGTGCGGGTAGCGGGCTCAAATGTCTGTGCAGGTGCGGCGGCAGGGCGCGCAGGCTCTGGAGCAGGGGTCGGGGTAATAGAAGACGTCTGACTGGGTTTCCACATCGCGCTCAAGGGAGGTTCCTTTTCTGTCCTTGTAGGACGGGCATATAACAGCAAATGGGCTATCTTCGCAGCCCCAAAAATAGAGGTCGCAGAGTCGCAGGACGAATTTGCCCCGTGTCTCCAACGAGCGGCTGTGGCGGCGTCCGATCTCACCGCACAGTCCGTCGAAGAATTCCTTGAGGCTATTCTAAGACGATGTTCTGAGAATTTTTAGAGACAATGCGTTAAATCGCTGACGGTTGCCCGCCAAGGTAATATCTGTAACCGGATTCTAATCAAACACTCTTCGGGTTCTTTGCCGATAGCTCCGCTTTTAGTGCCATAATTCTCCGTTTTCCACAGATCGCCGGCCGCTGATCCGAACTTGAACCAAATCAGATACGGGTTATCCACGGATTTTTTTGTTGCGGCGGTAGTACTTGTCTGCTTATCCACGCATACTCTTGGCATAATCGCAGCAAGAGCGGTTCTTCAGTAACTGTTCAGCCAGGCGCAGTCAGTCATCCGGTTGCGCCGCACAGCCGAGTTGTTAAGCCAGTGGAGCACTGAAGAGTGACCAGCTATAGCCGTCAGGACGTGTTGCGCATCTTGCAAATCACCTCCCGCCAGTTGCTGGGGTGGGAGCGAGCGGGGCTAATCACCCAGCAGCAAGTGTATTCCTTTCAGGATCTTGGCCAGTTGCGCACCCTGCGCATTCTGCGCGAGGACGATATTTCCGCCGCTTCGATCCGCCACTCGATTGTGGCCATGCGCGCTGTCTCCGGCATGGCGAATCCGCTGTTGGAGGCGTGCTTGGTGCGCAGCGGGGCGCGGGTTGCCTTCCGCCATCACGGCGCAATCGTTGACCCGATCCGCCGCCAGTTGCTCTTCGACTTTGACCAGACCGCGGTAGATGGGAACGGACCCGCACAGCTACGGCGACCGGGAACTGCGGCAAACAATCTCCAGGATGTCTTTCTTGCCGCCGTTGAAGCGGAGGAAGCGGGCGAGAAACAACGCGCCGTTGAGCTGTACAAGCAGATTGTGGAGCGCGATCCTTTGTACGCCCCAGCTCTGATCAACCTGGGTACCATTTATTTTCATCTCCGCCAGTTCGGGCGCACCGAGGATCTGTATCGCCGCGCCGCCGAGGCGGATCCTAACTATGTGCTGGCCTTCTTTGATCTGGGCAACGTGCTGGATGAGTTGGAACGAGTTGACGAATCCATAGTGGCCTATCGCAAGGCCGTCGCTCTGGCCCCGCGCTATGCCGATGCTCATTACAATCTGGCGCTGGCCTATGAGCGCAAGGGGGAGCGGCGCTGCGCGCTGCGTCATTGGCAGGCTTATGTGCGGCTGGACCGGCGCGGGCCATGGTCCGATCATGCGCGCGGCCAGATTCGTAGGCTACTCGGCGCGGAAAAGCTCTGCGTAGTCTGGCGCGCCGACAAATTTATCGCGCCCCGCAAATCCTGCGCTCAACTCCAACTGGCATAAACATCGCGGCAGAGGAGCAGATGGCGAGATCGGCTTCACTGGCGCTTATTTTGTTTTTTATTTTCGCTCTTCGCGCGGGCGCACAAGCGCCGAATTGGCTAGAGACTGCGCTGCGGAGCCGCCTGACCGAGTTTGCGTCTTCCGCTTCCAGCCCGCATAAGCCGCAGACGACGCGCGACCTCACCAATGCGGCATTGCTGAACTGCATGACCGGCGGCGATCTGGCGCTCTCTGAAAAATGGATCGAACAGGCCTACGCGACGCAGGATATGGATCGCTCCAGCCCCAGCTACGGCCAGCTGAAGTGGAAGACAAGCGACGACGCGGTGACTGACCTGAACGCGATTGAGTTTGGCACACAAGCCATCGGCCCGTTCTATCTGAGTTATGGCAAGGAGTTAACTGCTGGCTTCAAGGCGCGCATGGCTCCGCATCTCTCAGCTGCTTTGGAGGCCCTGGCGCGGCACAATGTTCCGGTTAGTTATACGAATATCTTCCTGATGAATCTGACGAGCCGCATGCTGATCGGCCAGGCGACGGGAGATGGCCTCGCGGTGACTGAAGCCCACAGTCAGATGGATGAGTGGCTAGACGCTATACACCGCAACGGCATCCATGAATTCGACAGCCCTACCTATTACTCGACAGATCTGGACTCACTCGTGGAAGGCTATCGCTACTCGGCGAGTGCCGATGACCGGCGCAGATTCGAGCGCGCGCTGGATATTTTCTGGACCGGGATTGCGGCCAGTTATTTGCCCGGTGCACAGCGCATCGTAGGAGCTTACAGCCGCGATTATGATTTTCTGCGCGGCCACGGCGGATTGAATATCTGGCTGACTGACGCGGGCTGGGCGTCTTACATCGAGTCAACACTCGACCTGGAGAAGGTCTTTGTGCTCGATAACCACCGCGCGGGCGGTTACCGGCCCCGGCAGGAGCTGACAGCGCTGAGCGCGCAGTTTCCCCGCGAGGTTGTTTCCTCCTGGGATAGCGACCCGCGCCATTTGCGTTATTTGTGGGTGAACAGCGGCGCTGCGCTGGGTTGCACCAGCGGCGACTACGGGCCGCAGGACAAGCTATTCAATGCGACCTTTGCCGGTTCGGCGGAATCGACGCAGATCAGTCTCGTGCCCGATACCTTCGACGCTCCGTATGGAATGGTTAAGAATCTTGATAAGTCGGGCCATAACAAGCCCACGCACCAACCCCTTCATGCGGCCTGCGTTGAGCAGGGCGGCGCGGCGCTAATCACGCTGGACCTGAACCCAGCCGCGATTCCCGAGGATGCGGGCGGCTTTGCGACGAATCTTCTGCTGCCTGCCGAAGCAGCCATCGCCGTGAACGGCAAGCCGCGCTCGCTGGCTGCGCCTGGAACCTTCAGCTTGCAAATAGATGACGTAGTTACTGCAACCGTGGGAAATGCTACAGTCGCCATGCGGTTCCTGCATGTGGACGACCTGCCCGGCCAGAAAGCTGTACTCGCTCTCAGCGCCGATGCCGAGGGGCTTAAGCATCATGTTGCACGTATTAAGGTCATGCATCTACGAGCCGGGCAGGTGAGCAGCTCAAAGCATCTGCGCGTAGCGCTGCTGATCGTCGCGCGCCAGGGCGTAGCGCCGGATCTTGCCGCGCGCGAGTTGCAGGCGGCAAAGATTTCCGACCAGTTGAACGGCAATCTTTGGAGCGTACAGGCGGCATTGAAGGGGATCACCCTCGAAGTGGCGCAGTCCTCGGAAGACCGCAAGCAGATTCTCCGCCAGTTCGTGAATGGAGCAAGCATTCCGGTCGCGGTTTTGTCGGTAAACGGCAAAGATCCGGCCGGTCCGATTCCACATTGAAGATGGATCGACAAGTTTTCTCTTCGAAGATCATTCCTCCCGGAATGAATATGTTTCCCTAATCGAAAATCCCCTCGATATCAAACTTTCCTACTCTGCAATCTTGATGGGAATTTGAGCCCCGGTTGCGCTTGAATGGAACTGGCGTGTATCCTTGGCGCAAATTCGCAACTGCAATCTGCCTCCGTAAGCCCGCCTTCGAGCGGCCTTGCGCCTTTTCGCATTCAAAGCTCTAGGAGGAGCTGATCGACATGAATCTCTCGCAACTGATCTCGCGGCGGCGCCTGGCCTCCAGGACCGGTTCCATCCTCTTTCGTTCGCTTCCGGCGCTGGTGATTCTTGCCGGAATTTCACTCACCCCGGCTGCCCATGCGGGATCCCCGCTGGCTCCGCATTTTGTCGCGGCGCAGAGCGTGATGCCGAGCAGCAGCCTGAGTTATCCCTACCGCTGCGCTGTGGATGCGCAGGGCAACCTCTATATCAGCAATACGCAAGGCAATGAGATTCTGAAAGAGACTCTGACCAACGGCGTTTACAGCGAATCCGTGGTGGTCTCCTCGGGGCTGGCGACTCCTTACGGAGTGGCCGTGGATTCCAGCGGCAATGTTTATATTGCCGATAACGGCCACAATCGCGTGGTGAAAGAAGCGCCCTCCGGCAGCGGATACACGCAGACTGTTGTCACCACAAGCGCATTGAGCTACCCGACCGGCGTCGCGGTCGACTCTGCCGGCACTCTCTACATTGCCGACACGGGCCACGGGCGGATTCTCAAGGAAGTCCCTTCAGGAAGCAGCTACACCGAGACGGCCCTGACCTACGCCAGCAACTTCGCGCAGATCACCGGAATTACAGTCGATTCCAGCGGTGATATTTTTGTCAGCGACATTGATGACAATGCCGTCTACGAGGAGACCTATTCGGCAGGCAGCTACACACCAAGCGTCGTTCCCACCAGCGGCCTGAACTATCCCTATGACCTTACCGTGGACTCGAACGGCAATCTGTATATTGCCGACTTTACCAATAAACGCATTGTGGAGGAGACTCCTTCCGGCGGCAGTTACACGCAAAGTGTTTTTCCAAGTTATAACCTGGGCGGGCCGCTGGGCATTGCCGTGGACGGCGGCGGCAATGTTTATCTTGCCGACACCTTCGGCCAGGATGTGCTGAAATTTACCCTTGCCGGCGGCGATTTTGGGTCAGTGAATGTGGGATCAAATTCCGGACCGATCTACGCGCTCTTTCAGTTCTCCGGCGGTGGCACGGCGAAGTTGGGAAGCGCCGACGTTGTTACTCAAGGTGCGACGAAGCAGGACTTTACCGACACCGGAACCGGCAACTGCACCACGACAACGTCGTACAGCGCCGGCGATAGTTGCGCAGTTGGAGTGCGCTTCACGCCTCAATACCCTGGCAGCCGCTCCGGCGCTGTGGTTTTGAAAAACGCAACTTATCACGTTACGGCAACGGGCTACTTCAAAGGCAGCGGCACTGGGCCGTTGGTGAATTTTCTGGAGCCGGAGGACTTTTTCGAATTTGACGTCATCCGGGTTGCGGGTTCTTTCTCGCCGTACGATCTGACCAATCCCTTCGCGGCGGCAGTTGATGCGGGCGGCAATGTCTATGTCGTCGATTACAACCTCAACACCGTTTACAAAGAGGCCTGGACGGCCGTCGGGTATGTGCAGACTACCGTCGTCAGCGGCCTGAACAACCCCGAAGATGTTGCCGTGGACGGCAGCGGCGCGGTTTACGTCCTTGACTCCGGCAATAACCAGATATTGAAGGAGGTATGGTCCGCGGGAGCGTGGGTTCAGACTCCGGTGATTACCGGGTTGAATTTTCCCGCGGGGCTTGCGGTGGACGGCTATGGCGACGTCTACTACTCCAGCTTCAACGACGGAGCAGTTTATGAGTTGATATTGTCCGGCGGAGCGTACTCCTCGCCCATAACCATCGCCACCAGCTTCAACCAGCCGAGAAAAATCGCCATCGACGGCAGTGGCAATGTCTACGTCGCCGATACCGGCAATAGCCAGGTGGTGATGGAAACCTGGACGGGCAGTGGCTATACTTCAGCGATTCTGGGCAGCGGCATGCATTATCCGTACGGATTGGCTGTGGACGCCGCCGGCGATGTCTACGTCGCCGACACCATCAATAGCCGTATCCTCAAGGAATCGCTCTCGGGGGGCGTCTACACCCTAGAGGTGTTGATTCCAGGTCCGCCGGCCTACGGCGTCGCCCTCGACGGAGCAGGCAACCTGTATTTCCCCGACCCCGCCGACGCGACCGTTTTCAAGCTCGACTTCAGGCATCTGCACAGCCTGAGCTTTGCCTCAACCAATGTGGGCGCAACCAGTTCCGATAGCCCGCAGAGCTTCGTGGTATTCAACAACGGCAACGCCCCATTGAGTATCTCTGTCCCCGGAGCCGGTACAAACCCCAGCCTCCCGAATGGATTCAATCTGGACAGCTCATCCACCTGCCCCAATGTCTCCTCGACCGATTCCGCGGGTACGCTGGCGACGGGCGCGAACTGCGACTACGCCATCAACTTTACCCCGGTGGCTTTCGGTTTTGACCGCGGCGCCTTCGAGTTGACAGACAACGATCTGAACGTGGGCGGCGCAACCCAGGGGTTCACTCTCAGCGCCGTGGCCACCCTTCAGCCGCAGGCCATCACCTTTACTCCGCCAACCTCTCCGGTCGTCTATGGAGTAGCGCCCATCGCGCTTTCGGCCACGGGCGGCGGCTCAGGGAACCCGGTTATCTTCAGCGTTATCGCCGGCCCCGGAACCATCACCGGAGGCAATCATCTCACGGTTACCGGCGCTGGAACGATCGTCGTAGCTGCGAATCAGGCCGGCGGCTCAGGGTATTGGGGTGCTCCTACCGTCAAGCAAACTGTCGTCGTCCACCGGATTGCGCAGACGATCGCCTTTACGGCGCCCGCTTCGCCGGTCACCTACGGAGCCGCGGCCATCACGTTGACAGCAACCGGCGGAGCTTCCGGCAATCCGGTCACCTTCTCGGTAGCTGGTCCCGGCCATATCGTAGGCAATAAGCTCTATGTCGGCGCGGGAACTGTGACAGTCACGGCCCACCAGGCAGGCAGCACAGACTACAATTCCGCCACGCCTGTCTCGCACAGTATTACCGTAAACAAAGCTGTGTTGACGGTGACCGCACTGAGCGCGAGCAGGAAATACGGGGCGGCGAATCCGGCCTTTGCCTACACAATCTCCGGGTTTGTAAACAGCGACCTCGCGGTCCATACCGTGACCGGGCGGGCGAGCCTGACCACCACGGCGACGCCGACTTCGGCGGTGGGCACTTACCCGATTACCGCGGCCATCGGTACACTGGCCTCCACCAACTACACCTTCACCTTTGTGAACGCGCATCTGACGGTGACTTTACTGGGGACGGCGCACAAGCCAGCGTTTACTCCAGTGGCGGGAACCTACAAGGCGACGCAGAGTGTAACCATCATCGACAAAACGCCCAATGCGGTTATCTACTACACGACAAACGGAGGTACACCGACTGCGCAATCGATCAAGTACACGGCTGCGATCAGTGTTTCAAAGACGGAGACGCTGAAAGCCATCGCGATTGCCCCCGGTTACAGCAATAGCGCGGTGGCCACGGCGGCCTACACCATCAAATAACCCCTGCCTCGCCGGCGGGGCCGCAAGGCGCGGTTCCGCCAGTCGAGCCTCTATCTCTCGGCAGCGCGGCTCACACTATAGCGGTTCTCCAATTGGTGTAGAGCGGAGTTGATGCACTCAAGTGGCTTTTCCCTTAAGAAAAAGCCACCTTGCAGAATTTCAACCACTCCACGGATATTGGAGAACCGCTCTAAAGCTACTGCAACCGCTTAGAAACAAGCCGAAAGTGCATCCTGCCTATTCCGCTAGCTGGCGAGCGCCTCCGCGGTCGCGCCGTGGAGCCGCGCTGCTCCCTGGGTCGCGGCAATCATCGCATCCGTGCCGATCTCGGAATTCAGCAGCAGGTGGTAATGGCTGCGACTGCACCACTCCTGTTGATAAAACTGGCGAATCGCCGCGGCGCGGCTTTTGTCAAAGGCCGCCAGCTGCTGGTCGGCATGCTGCGCTTTGTCGGGAAAGGATTTTGCAAACCACTCCCGCTTAACGCCTACCGGAGCATAGACAAAAATATGGAAACAGCCCGGCTGGCCTTGCAGAGCACAGGCCGCGCCCCGGCCCACCAGCACACAGTTGCCCTCCTGCGCGGCATGCAGAATCTCCAACCGCACTAAAGACATCATCCGCTCGGCATCAAAGACCATGTCATCTGAAAGGTTGGAGACCGGGTAGACCGGATCGTGCCAGAAGACCTTGCCGTACCGGTAATACCAGGGATCAAGCCGCTCATCGAATCGCGCGGCCAGCTCCGGATCCACTCCTGCTTTTTTTGCCGCGCCGCAGGCCAGTTCCGAGTCCAGCAGCCGCCAGCCCAGGCTTGCCGCCAGGTCATGGGCGAACTCTCCGCCCCGCGATCCGTACTCCCGTTCAACGGTAATTACTCGCACAGGTGCATTTATCATGGCAAATTTCCCCCGCGAGAGGAGCATACATCCGATTGCAACGGATGTGAAGTGGGTCCGGTCACTGAGTGAAATGCAATTCCCTTTTGCGCGCCCGCGATAAACAAAAAATGGCGCGGGAAATACATCTCCCGCGCCAGGGCTTCAACTTTCTTAAAACTCTACTGCGAAACCGGCGCTGCGGGGGCCTTGGGCGCCTTCAGGTGAGGGGCGCCGGAGGGCGGAAGCGCGCTTGGGGCAGTTGGCGCGGGCGGCGGCTCAGAGAAGCCAGGACCGCGCTTGATGCGCACATCGCCGTTCTCGGCGCTTAGCGTAAGTGCAGGTCCGCCGGAGCCGATCTGGAAATTTACCGACTTGTTTTCGCTTTCGCCGTTGATCTTCTCAGGCGTTGAGTAGTCCGAATCAATATCGCCGTTGTGCGTGCGAACGCTCACCGATGCCGAAGCATTCGGCGGCAAGGTCACTTCGACATCGCCTTTGTCGTTTTTGGCCTCGACGGCATAGTTGCCGGCTGGCGCAACCGAAATGCGGCCGTCGCGGGTTTCAACATGGCTGTCGCCGTAAATCTGGCTCAGGTCGATGTCTTTGGAGTGGGTCCGCACCCGCACCGGCCCCTTGGCTTCGGTTACGCGCAGGTCGTCGTCGTTCAGAGTCAGATCGCCGGGCAGCTCTGCGACTTCAAGGTCAGTAACCGTGGTATGCATGTGCACCGGCCCTGCCGCGTGTTCAATATGTACCTCGCCGCGAATCTCGCCGTTCTGCGTGATCTTGCCCTTGATTTCAGAGAGGGTCAGGTCGTTTGAGGTGCCGTCCACCGTGAGGTCGCCCTCGATTTCATGCGCCGAGAAGTCGCCTTTTCCCTCATTGAGATGTACCTGTACCGAGCCTTTGATGCTGTTCAGATGCACATCCCCATGCGCGGCGCTGACAATTGCTCCAGCGCCCAACCCGGCCATCACAACATCGCCCTTGCCCGCATCGACAGTCACTTGCGCGGCGCGGGGGACAGTGATGGTCAGATTCAGCCGGCCATTGGAGTTGCTCTCTGACTTGACCAGCACAGCGCTGCCGCTTACTTTGATCTCCGGCTTTTCACCCTCGAAGATTTTTTTTGCCGCGTCGTCCGAACTGGCAAAGGCAACTTCATGCGACTCCACCTGAATGCTAGAGACATCGCCCGCCGTCACGTTGACATCGCCGCGCGGATTCTGAATATCAATCGTCGCGTTGGCCGGAATCTCCGCGCTCAGCGCCGAGCGATCAAAGTCGTGCTCCGGCAATCCAAATGCGTTGAAAAAGTTGTCCCCATCGTCGCCGAAATCATTGCGGAAGGGACCAAGCTTGTTCCAGCCGGAGCAGCACAGGCCGACGATGGCGAGCAGAATAAGTACGCCGATGAATCCGCCGCTGCGGCGAACCGGCATCTCACGGCGCAGGTCGATGGCCCATTCGGCCAGCAGGCCCAGGCCTGCGATGATCAGCAGCAGCGGCCACCAATGGCCATACCAGGTTACGAAGTCGCCGCCGGCCATGCGTCCCGTGACAATCAGCAAGGCGATGACGCCGATGCCGATCAACAGAACTGGACCTACCAGCGAGGGAACCTTAGGGCCAAAGATACCAACGGCATTGGCCTTCATCGCGTAGCGCTGAGCCTTCCAGGCATCGCGCTGCGCGCGCCATGCGGCCTTTTGCTGCGCCCGAAAAGCCCGGTACTGCGCCTTCGGATCGTAGGGAGGATTGGGCGGCGCGCCCCCGCCCACAGGCGTATAGGGAGGTGTGGTGCTCATAACTCTTCTCCGTCGGGTCTCTTGCCCAGATCGAATACAGGGGCCGGCACAATCGATGTTGAGGCCTGAGCCGGGTTGGTGGTTGCAGTAGGGTTAGCGGCGCCCGGCGCCGTGTAGGGCGCGCCGGGATTGCCCGCTCCAGGATTGCCGGGGTAGCCGCCTGGATAGTAACCCGGATAGCCTCCTTCGGCGGCCAGTGCGGCGCGCTCGGCCAGCATAAAGACGCCGAAGAGAATCAACGCCAACGGCCAGGTAAAGTTCCACCAGTTGTCGATGACTCCCAGTTGATCCAGCAGTGCGATCACGCCAACCAGAAGAAGAATTGCAGGCCAGCGCAGCCGGCGAATCTGAAGATAACGGTTCATCGTGAACCTCCTTGTGAGTTTCCAACGCGATTGATTGCCAGCCAGACACCCAGGGCGATCAGGCCCAGCGGCCAACTGATTTTGAATACGCGGCCAGCGAAGAAATCAAACTGGTCCATCAGGAAGAGCAGCCCCATGCCAATCAGAACAATGGCGCCAATCGGCGTCCTGTTGGGCCAGCAGAATGGAGCCACTGGAGGAACAGGGGGAATCGGATTCGGCGGCGGATATTGCCCGGTGTAGGGCGTCTGCCAGCCAGTAGAGCCTGGAGCTCCAGCCGTTGCCTGTGAAGCCGTGCCTGCGACTGGATTTTGCGGCGGCACTCCGGGCTGCGGCGGATATGAGGAGCTTCTGCCTAGGTTCAGGTAACTGCTCAGCTCGTTTAACCCAAATGGATCGGGCAACGGCAGACCCTCGCGTCTGGCCTTGGCTGTGTGGAAAGCCTCAAATGCCTGGTAGAGAACCCAGGCAAATACAAAGAGGAGAAATATCTTGTAGTGGCTTGTAATGCTGATCAGCACCGCAAAAATCACCACATGAATCATCGCCTTGAGAAACTGGCCGTTGTACATTGCGCCCACGCCTGGAATGATTCCCAGCGCCCCTGCGGTTGCCGGGTTGGGTCCGGCGGAGAATGCGCCTGCAAAAGGCTGGGCGTGACTTTGCCAGGTTGCAGCGCACGGCTCACAGAAAATCTGTCCTCCCGGCGCCTTGCGCGAGCAACTGGAGCAGAGTCCCTTGCCGCAGCTCTGGCAATAGCTAGTGGCCTGTACGCCACCATGATTTACGCAGTCCATAGAAAGCTCCTTTCCCGTATTTCTTTAGCAGAGCCGCCGGAGTGCGCGGGCCGTTCCTGAGGCGTCAGAGAAGATTCCAAAAGATCATTCGAGTTTGCCGGCCTTGCCGACTGTTGCGGCGGCTGTGCCTGGGGCGCGCCGTCCTGCTTGCTGGGTTTCTGCTCACTGGGGTTGGTTTTTGTCTCGCCCGGCTGCACAGTCTTCTGCTGCTTGCTGCCGTCGTCGGGCTGGCCCTCGCCTTGTGTCGCTCGGCGCAGCTCTCGCATCCTCTCGCTCACTTCATTCACAAAGCGCGAGTGGTCGTAATAGCGAATCACCGGGGTGGAAGCCGTGGTTAACTCCCGTTCCAACATCGAGCGCACCGTGCTGGGGCGCAGGTCGGCGAGGCGCAGGCTGCCCAGCCGCACACCGGTCAGGTTCATCGTCAGCGCGATGGAGAAAAAAGCCATCGCCGCGGTCATCAGTAGCCTTGGCTCCGCATAGCGATAAACGTGGCCCATGAAGCCGGGACGCTGCCAGGCCGGAGCAATTGATTTGCGATTCTTACCTGCCATCGCGCCAACCGGCGGCATCTGCACTACGTTGGCTTCGGTCGCCAAACTCTGGCCAGCCATCTGTCCCGGCCCGGTCTTGGCCAGCAACCTATCCAGAAGGCCTGCCGGCATCTCCGGCTCGTCGGCCAGATACTCCAGCCAGGCGCGGCCTCGTTTCGCTTCTTCAAAGAGCGAAGCACAGGCGGGGCAGATCAATTTATGCGCGGCAAAGGCCTTCTCATCTTCCGGAGCCAGCAGCCCGTCCAGCGCGTCGGCCAAAAGCATTTCCCATTGGCCGCAAACGGAGGAATTCGCATTGTTCGTATATTCAGTCATCACATTACCTCCCGTCGATTCCGTTCGAGGAGCCGCGCCAGTTCCGCGCGTCCCCTGCTGATGCGGGACTTGACCGTCCCTTCGGGTATTCCCAGCACCTGAGCGATCTCCTTGTAATCCATATCCTGCAAATCGCGGAGAATCACCGCTTCGCGCAACTCGACGGAGACGCGCGACAGGGCTTGCTGCACCATGTGTGAAAGTTCCTTCTGCGCCGCTGCTTCATGCGGCGAGATTGCGCGCGAGGTCAGCCGGTCCACCGGCTTCAACTCCTCGGTACAATCCCATCCCTCATCCAAAGAAGAGGTTGCCCGCTGCAAGCGATTGCGCCGGTAATTGTCCACCAGCAGGTTGCGGGTCATTGTCGTGATCCACACCGGCAGGCTGCCGCGCGCTATATCAAAACTGGCCAGGTTCGAGTAAATCTTCAAAAAAACATCTTGCGTCAGATCTTCGGCGTCGGTCGGATCGCCGGTAAACCGGTAGCAGAGTCCGTAGACGCGCTTATGCTGTGAGCGCACCAGCTCCGACCACGCGCCGGAGTCGCCGTCCATGCAGCGGCGGACGAGTTGGGACCAATCGATCTCCAGAGCTTTCGCCTCCAGTTTCGCCGGTAGGGCGGCGTCCGCAATCGCCGCCCTCGCCTGGGTTGTTCCCGCCTGCACCGCGCCCCCCTGAGCAGCTTCGACCCGGCTATTGCCGTGGTCAACCGGGGTGGGCCTCGTCGTGCCCCGTTCCCGGCCTTCCCGCTTGCCCAGCGAAGGAGCTGCAGGGGATCCAAACCCCACCACGCTCCAGCTGAATGTACTCACGCATTGCATAGTTGGTTAATACGGAGGGAGCGCGCAATTGGTTCCCTGCGCCAGAAAAAAGCCGCCGCGCAGCCGATCCGTTGCGCCGATCTCAAGATCGGCTGCCCTGAGGGTCTCCGGACCCTCAGAGACTTCGCCAAGCATTAAGCTCTGTACCTGGGGAAATGCCGGATTCCCCATCTCCCTCGTATTCTGGGACACAGGAAAGCACAAACCCTATGCAAGCGAAAAGCGAGCGCCTGCCCCACCGCAGGTGGCCTGTCCTGTTCAATCGATTGCGCAGGGCAGGCCTTATTCCTGCACCAATACCGGTGCGCCGCTATTTCTTCTCCGCGCTCGCTGGAGCTGCCGCGCCGGGGAAGATGCCTGCGAGCGGTGCCCGCTTCTTCTCTTCGAGGTCTGGCTGGGGCAGCTGCTTGCGCGGCATCATCTGGTCGCGCATCGCGGCGTTGTAGACGAAAATCGCCTCAACGGTCGCAATCTGCTTCAGGTCGCCGGGTTGCAGGCGCTCATAAACATCCTGGTTGGAGTGGTGGGTGCGAGATTCGTAATCCAGATCGTCCTGAATGAACTGGAAGCCGGGGATGCCGACCGCGTCGAAGCTCAGGTGGTCCGTGCCGCCGGTATTGCGCTGCGTGATTGTCGTAACGCCCAGATCCTTCAGCGGCGCAATCCACTGCGCAAAGATCGGCGTAACCGCTGCGTTGCCCTGCGTATAGATGCCGCGAATCTTGCCCGAGCCGTTGTCCACGTTGAAGTAGGCGGAGATAGTCTTCTGCTCCGGCTTCACATCCAGCGGCCCAGCGGCGCGGCGCATAAACTCCGGCAGCAACAGTTGATCGGGTTCGGTCGAGAGCTTGGCCGAACCGAAATGATCGCGGCAGTAACCCCTGGAGCCGAAAAGCCCCTGCTCTTCGCCTGTCCACAGCGCAATGCGGATCGTGCGGCGGGGCTTGATGTCCAGCGCCTTGAGAATGCGCACCGCCTCCATCGCGACAATCGTTCCCGCGCCATTGTCGGTTGCGCCGGTGCCGGCGATCCAGCTATCCAGATGCCCGCCCAGCATCACGACCTGTTCTTTCAGAGCAGGATCAGTTCCGGGAATCTCGGCCACAGTATCAAAGCCGTGTTCGTGCTCACCGGTAAATTTGGTACCGACATTGATCTCCACACTCACCGGCACATTCGCCTGAAGAAGCCGCGAGATACGCCCATAGCTCTCGATCGCCGCCACAGCTACAGGAATCTTGACGCGATTTTCCGCGATATATGGCGTACGGCCGAGTGTTGCGCCGTTGTCGTCGAAGATGGTGCCGCCGGAACCGCCGCCGTTTTTGCCGTCGCGGCTGGGTTCAATCACCGCAGCCACTTTCTCGTCAAAGAAGAACTGAGCAACCTTGTCGAGCAGCTTGTAGCGCTCCAGGCGGGCTTTGAGCCGCGCCTGCGCATCTGCCGAAGCGCCTTGCAGCGGGAACTCGGCGATATCTTCGAGGTCTTTTTCTGTGTTGCGTTCAAAAAGCGCCTTATCTACCGGCGGAACATCGCGCATCGCGCCGAAGAGAATCACTTTACCGGCCAGCTTTCCCTTGTACTGGTCGATGTCTTTCTCGGTCTGGATGTTGACGTAGACTACGTCTCCGGTCACCGGCCCAGGCGTCGAGGGCGACCAGGGCGTGGCCTGCACAATCATCACCGCTGTGTCCGGCGTAACCATCCGCGCCCACGTATTGAGCTGCTGCCAGCCCAAGCCGAACTCGCCCCAGTCTTCGAGATGCGCATTTTCAAGACCGATTTTGGTCAGCGTATCGCGGGTCCACTCATTGGCCTTCTTCAGGTTGGGCGAACCGGTAAGCCGTGGACCGATTCCATCGGCCAGCGCAGTGGCAAAGTCCATCACATGGGAGTGGTTCAACCCCTCGTCGCGGATGCGCTGGTACATGTTCAGGTCCAGCGACTCGGTAGCAGGCTGGACAGCAGCATAGGGGTCGGCGGACATGGGAGATCCAACGGGTTTGGGCTTGTCAGCGGCATGAGCCAACAGCGCGGAACAGAGGACGAGGGTGGAGAGAATGCGGGGAAGACTGATTGTCATTTGTCATTGCTCCAACAGGAAAGTGAATGTCACCAGGTTCTTGGAATTGTAGGCGATTTCGCGTTGCGGCGTCTTCCGCGCTGTTTACCGTGGTAGATTGAACTCATTCCTCCGGGCGGAGCGCGCAATCGCTTGATCTTTAATACCTTCAGCTACTATCTGCTGTTTCTGCTTCCTTCGGCAGCGCTCTACAGGCTGGTTCCGGGTTGGTTGCGCCCGTGGGTGATTGTATTTTTCGGCAGCGCATTTTTTCTTTATTTTGCTTATGGAATGGCCGGAATCTGGGGCGCGCTCTGCCTCGCCATCTTTCTCTGGGAATCGATTGTCAGCCGGCTTTACATGCCCAATTCGCGCTGGTGTTTGCTGGGGATTGCGCAGAGCCTCGTATTGCTCGGTATCTTCAAATACTGGAATTTCTTTACCGGCCTCCTGTTCATCCACGCTGCGAATCCCTGGCATTGGCAGGGCGCATTTCTTCCGCTGGGGATCTCGTTTTTTACCTTCGAGTTTTACCACTATGCCTGGGACCGGCGCGCTGGCAAAACCGAAGCTGGCTCGCTGGGCGAATATCTGGCCTTCATTCTCTTTTTTCCAACAATGGTTGCCGGGCCAATCAAACGCTATCAGGATTTTTTGCCCAAGCTGCGCGCCAAGCCCATTGGCTGGAGCCAAGACTGGGAACGCGGGCTAACCCGCATCCTCACTGGCCTGGTGAAGAAGTTTGCCGTGGCCGATTTGCTCACCGCATGGACCGATCACCTGAACGCGCACGACATCCTGCTGGCCGACCGGCGCATCCTGCCCTTCTGGGCGCTGGCCTACGGCGTCAAAATCTACGCCGATTTTTCAGGCTACTCCGATATCGCCATCGGCTCGGCGCGGCTCTTCGGCATTCGTGTGCCGGAGAACTTTGACTGGCCTTATGGCCGCCGCAATATTCAGCGCTTCTGGCAAAGCTGGCATATCTCGCTGACCCGTTGGCTGATGGATTATGTCTACATTCCGCTCGGCGGCTCACGTGTCTCTGTTCCGCGCATCTACGCCAACATCATCGTTGTTATGCTAGTCAGCGGCCTCTGGCATGGCGCAGGGTTGAACTTCATAGTCTGGGGACTCTGCCACGGACTCATGTTGGCCGGCCATCGCCTCTGGCGGCAGTTGCGCGGCGAACCCAGCACACACTGGCTGGCAGTCTTTTCAAGCCGCGTATTGACCTTTGTGCTGGTCAACGCCGCCTGGCCCTTCTTTTGCATGGATTTGCACACTGCTATCCTCTTCTACAGGAGGCTCATTGGCTTCTGATGCTTTCTAACTTCCGCGCCATTCTCGAATATCTCGGCGGCGAACGCGACGACGCCCCCGTGTTTCTGCAAGGCGGCTTTGGCCTGGTCATGCGTTGCGCCGTCTGGGTGCTGGCGATTGTGTTGGTCTACGCCTTCAGCGGACAATCCTCCAAGTTCATCTACATCGATTTCTAGAGTTGGTTGCACAACTGCATTTTGAAAGGGCACGGCTTTAGCCGTGCCGCAAGAGACGCAGCAGCATCGAGGGCTTCAGCCCCTGAGGGATGTCTTTCAGCTCCCTCGATGGGACTTATTTGACAAGATCTAAGGTGTAAAGATGAAAATCAATCCGCTGCTTCCTCTCCTCCTCACCGGAGCAATCGTGCTGGCCGCCGCGAACCTGCTCATCGGCGCATGGAACCATCGCCTCCCCTACGAGATGAAGCTCGAAGCGATTCGGACGGCGCATGATCCGAATCTTCTCTTCGTGGGCAATTCTCTGCTCGATCATCATCTGGATGAGGCCGTACTAAAAAAAACGGCAAAGGGAAACGGCGTTGACTTTGTGCCGATCAACTCAGCCCTTGGCGCAAGCGAGCCGCCGGAGCAGCGGCTGCTCTTCGACTATGCAGTCAAGAATCACCCCGGCATTCGCACACTGGTTGTCGGCATATTTGACTTTCAACTGACGGCGGAAGACCATTCGAAGATCACGGACCTGACCGGCAATCGCATGGTCGGTCTGGACCGCCGCTTCCCGGCCAGCGAAGTCACTCGGGCATATCAATTCACCACGCTGGAGCACCTTGAAATATCAGCCTTGCAGCGTGCGCCAATGGCCGCCAACCGCGCCAATATATGGAAGTATGTCGAGCTGTTGCGCCGCTCCATGGGCGCGATGGGCATGCCCCGCACAGCAGCCAACAGCATGGGCCGCGTGGAAGACTTCAATGCCCTCGAATCAGGCTCTTCGCAGCAATTTGACGCACAGGCGGCTGTGTTCCTCCAGCGCCCGGATCACTTCAACTCAAGCTACGAAGCTGTCTTCGCGGCGGCGCAGGCAAAGGGGATGAGGGTCATCATCGTTGTCATGCCGATGTCTCCGTATCACCACCAGGCCTTCTACTCCCGGCCTCTCTGGAGCGAATATCTGAAGGCATTGATTTCTCTCGCCAATCAGCGCGGCATAGGCGTTATCGATGCCAGCGGCTGGATTCCTGAGCAACAGGGCTATGTCGATCATCTGCACATGAGTCCGGACGCCGTACACACATTCTCCGCGCGTCTGGGCAGTGAGCTCACCGGGAATCCGCACCCATAGCAATACGCTGCCGTAACCGGATTCACATCCTCAGAGTCGAATGCGCCTCATGCGCATTCTCTTTGCACACGGAAAGAGAGCTCGGCGACATCACAAAATAGACCACCATCGCGCCATTGATGATCAGGCTCAGTGGAACACTCCACCAGGCAATGACCAGGCAGAGCAGACAAATGACCGGCCCGGGCAGATACTGGCGCATCAGCTCCGCAACACCCAAGTGCTGTCGGTCCATCAAACCGCTGTAAATACAGGTATAGAGCAGCAGGTTGTAGAGAAGGGCAATCACGAGATAGGAAGCGCAGTAGAGAATCGCGGCATCGCGTGGCTGGCCGGCCTTTATCGCCTGCGCCAGCAGGCTTGTAGGGTAGGGAATCCACACCACGCCCAGCAGAAGAATCAGGTTAACCACCAACAGCGCATCGCTCGTGCGGCGAATATGCGTAAAGAGCCGGTGGTGATTGATCCACATCATTCCGATGTAGAGAAAACTGAGCAGAAAGCCGGCATAGCCCGGCCATTGATTCAGAATGCCCTGCCAGAAGGGCAACCCCGGCGTGGGCGGCTTAAGATCGAGCACTAGCAGCGTGGCGGCGATGGAAAAGACGCCGTCAGAAAATGCTTCAATGCGGCTGGTTTCGCTGCTCATCCTTCACCAATCCCGATTAAGCCGGATCATATCAGAACTTTCAAGAGGCAAAACATGAGCAATATTGCTCACATTTCCCGAATATTTTTTCACTTTATCGAAAGTAATCCCTCGGCCCTTCAACGCGAAATGTTTACTACTATACAATTACCGGTAGAGTGGGCGAGCTGCCACTCCACAAGGACCTCGTAGCGCATGGCATCTGTGGTAACCGTCACTTCCTCTGAGATCGTACCTTCCTCGACCCCCACTCCAGAAGCTCACGTATCTGCAGTAGCGCCTGTCGTGCACGCCGTTCCCGCCAAGCTGGAAATTCGCATGGGCCGCGCCGCCACCATCGGCGACGGCGTCAACTGGATGACGCTCTTCTTTCTGAGCCTCTTTCATCTGGGCGCGCTGGCCGCGCTCTTCTTCTTCAGTTGGCAACGGCTGACGGCGATGGTGGGGCTGTACTTTTTGGCCATCAATGTGGGCATCGGCATGTGCTATCACCGGCTGCTCACCCATCGCGGCTATCAAGTGCCGAAGTGGCTGGAATATGGGATGACCATCTGCGCCACGCTGGCGCTCGAAGGCGGGCCGATGTTCTGGGTCTCCACCCACCGCGTCCATCATCAGTTGAGCGATCAGGAAGGCGACCCGCACACCCCGCGCGAAGGCGGCTGGTGGGCGCATACCGGCTGGATGGTCTTTGGCAACGCCCTCCACGCGCAAACCGAAGTGCTAGCCCGTTATTCGCCCGATCTCGGCCGCGACCGCTTCCATGTCTGGATCAGCAAATACCATTGGATTCCGCTGACATCGAGCGGCCTTGTGCTCTTTGGCGCGGGCTGGCTGATGGGCGGATGGAAGAACGCCGTGGGCATGGTACTGTGGGGCGTCTTTCTGCGCGTTACGCTGGGCCTGCATGCAACCTGGCTGGTCAACTCGGCAACCCACCTCTGGGGCAGCCGCCGCTTTGAGACCCGCGACGACTCGCGCAACAGTTGGTGGGTGGCGCTGTTTACGGGCGGCGAGGGATGGCATAACAATCATCATGCGCACCCGGTAAGCGCCCGCCACGGCCTGCGCTGGTATGAGATCGACCTGAACTACTACGGTATCTGGCTGCTCTCGCGGATCGGCCTGGCGCGCAAGATCTTCATCGCCAAGTACGACCGCGCCAACCCCAAACCGGCAGGGAATTGATTTTCTATCTAAAAACCTGCCCAGAAGCGAAGTCTTGAAGGGTACGGGCTTCAGCCCGTACATTAAAAGCCAATTCGATTCCCCGGCCTTAGCCGCCGAGGGAATGCAAAGGCGGCTCACCTAACCGGGAGCCGCCTTTGTTATTTATGCGGCAACTCCTACTTGCGCAGCTTCGCCCTAACCCACAGCGTCGCAAACACCGGCAGCGCCAGCGCCAGCACAATCACCCCAGCCGGAAATCCTGCGTATAAATAGCTGTCCGCATAGCTCACCGTGTGATGGCCAATTAGATTCCAACCCAGCAGCGAAAAGATCGCGATGCAGGTGACGGCGAAAAATGTAAAGAAGGCCGAGGCTACCGCGAGCAGCAGGCTGGTGAACAGGCCGAATCCCTCCAGGGGAAAGCCCAGAATGGTTCCCTTCACGGGACGTTCAATCGGCGCGGAGAATGACATAATCTCGACCTCACTGCATTAGAATACAGATTCATGGTATCGGGCGTACAAGTCGAACTTTGGCCGGCGGAAAAGGTAGCCGCGCAGGCAACGGTCCAGCAGGCCGCGAATGGAATCCGCTTTGCGGCATGGGGCGAAACACGGCTCCCGGAAGCGGATCTGGAAAAGCTGGTAGGTGCGGTGCCGGCGACGCTCACCGCGGCGCTGAGTAGTCGGGCTTATTACTTTGTCCCGCTGGCCATTGCCGATACCGGCGAGACCCTGATCGCCCCGTCCTATACAGTCGATCTGGGCGACCGCGCCATCTGTCATCGCAACCAGGCCTTCGGCGCAACCGAGGCTGTTTTTCTCTCCACGCGGCTAGTCGAAGACCGCTTCGGCCTGGCCTTCGAGTTTTTCATCAATGTGGCGCACAATTTTGTCGAGGCCACTGGGGTTCCCGAGAGCTTTTCCACGCTGATCTGGTCGCAGGCCGAGGCGCAGGTGCGCGGTGAGACCAGTCAGGATGCATGGGAGACGCGGCGGCGCGCGCAAGACAGCCGCTCAACGGAAAGCAAAGTGACGCAAGGCGCAATCGACGAGCGCTCCCGCGGCAGCTACTACGAGGCGGCCTTCTCTGACGCGCTGGCAATCTACATGCTTTCGCTAGCCGTGGACTTTGACTACCACGATCTGCGCGAGCGCGAGTACCCGCTGCTGGCCGCGCCCGCTCTGGCCGAGCGCCTGCGCCACATCGCAACTCTCTTCCCCGCCAACACCGGCTACGAGTTCCAGATTCTCTATCGCCGCAAAGGATGAGGGTCGCAAGATTGATCGGATACATCGGCCCGAACCGCAAGAGAGCTCATCTGCACTCAACTACTATGACTAGCTGTCGGCGAGAATCCTCTTGCGATTGATTCCATGAGCACCTTCCTCACCGTTTCAATCGCGGTTGAAATCTCTTTGCCTCGCGAAACCGGACCATGCCCCGTAACAACACAATCGGGCTTGAGTTGTTCAATCCGTTCCAGCGATTCAAGCCATACTCGCCAGTCGGCGACCGTCCCTGCGTCCAGATTCGGCAGATATTCGCGAATCAGACAATCTCCGGTAAACAGTACGCCATCCTGTGCAACCCAGACCGATAGATTTGACGGCGTATGCCCTGGAGTAAGCAGGATATCGGCCCTCAATCCACCCAGATCGAATCTCGTTCCATTTCGTATCTGGCGGTTCGGATTTGATAGCCGCGTCTGATAGAAGAACGCGCGCTCCTCGGCGCCTTCGCGCCGTACCGGGTTGGGTATTGCCTCGTTAAACTCGTCCATCTCGGCTTTAAATTCATCCGCTGTTCGCACCGCCTCAGCGTGGCCCCACACATCAATCCCAAGCTCCCTGAAGTAGCCATTTCCGCCTATATGATCAAAATGCTTTTCCGTATTGATAACCTGCAATTGGTTTCCGGATTTCAAGGCCGATGCATAACCGTGAATGGTTTGAGCAGCGAGTGTGTTCCCTCCCGTATCTACCACCAATGTGACTGAATCCCCAACGATAATGCCTGCATTCACGCACCACGGCGACACATATCCCAGCCCCGGTACCGCATAACAATGATCGGAAATCTTCATCCCTCAATTATCGCCCGTCTGCGCAAGGGTTCTATCCTCCTTCGAGAGGCAAGCATGGTCTTACGGCTCCATCTCTGCTTCTTCCTGCGCGCAATGCCTGACACCAACGGCGCCGTAGTGGAGCCGGCGCTTGCCGGCCATCGGCCCCGCGCCGCAAACTGGTAGAAGATGTTTTCTTCCATCATGCCCGGTATTTCAACAGCCCTGGGCGGCGTCGCGTTAGCAGCTGGCGGCTTCGCCTACGCGGCCAACTGGCCTGCTTCGCAAATCTTCGGCAAGACGTTGATTGCGCCGCTGCTGCCTGGAGAGCTGGCGCTCACCTTTGACGATGGCCCGAATCCAGCCTGGACGCCGCGCCTGTTGGAAATTCTCGCCCGCCATGACGTTCGTGCGACGTTTTTTCTTGTCGGCAGCTTTGCTCAGGCGGAACCGGATCTGGTCCGGCAGGTCGTCGCAGCCGGACACGGGATCGGCAACCATACCTGGAGTCATCCCAATCTTTCGCTCTGCTCCGCCAGCCGCATCCAAGAAGAACTTTCCCGAACCAGCGATACGCTCCAGCAAATTACCGGCATGCCGGTAAGGTTCTTTCGTCCGCCCTTTGGCGCTCGCCGCCCGGCTGTTCTGCGCACGGCCCGTCAACTCGGTCTGGTTCCTGTCTTGTGGAATGCGATGACCAATGATTGGAGTGAGCCTTCCGCAGCGGCAATTGTGAAGCGGCTTTCACACTCAGTTGACAGCCGCAACCAGCAGGGACGCGCCGCGAACATCGTCCTCCACGACGGCAGTCATCATGGCTTGGGAGCAAATCGCGGTCCATCGGTAGCCGCGGCCGATGCGCTCGTCACCCGCTACAAATCCAGCCACAGCTTTGTCACGCTGGATGCCTGGAACGAAGCAGGCTGAGAGATTCTGTGCCTCTGAAGCGATACAATTCCCGCTTCTTCCGTAGCACCGCACAAAAGACCTCACGAATCCGCGATTTGGACCGATTCAATACAGCATGAAGTCCATGAAGATCTCGCAGACAATCTATCTGCTGCTGGGTGCTGCCCTGCTGGCCGGTGGTGCTGCCTCCACTTACCTGATGCTTCGTTGCGCCAACATCAGTACAGCATATTCCGGAATCATGCAAAACGAAGTTGCACAGGCTCAACAAATCAGAGTCATTCAGGTGACATTTAAGAAACAGGTGCAGGCCTGGAAAGATATTCTGCTGCGCGGCAAAGACGATGCGGCCCTGTCCAAGTACCAGACAGAATTTCACACCCTGGCCGCGCAGGTGCAGGCAGACAGTGCCAAATTAGGGCAATTATATACTTGACAAATCAAGTCAAATTGCCTATGCTTGAAACATGAGCAAACCTCAGACACTCCAAGAAGCCATCATTTACTTCGCCGACGCGGACAATTGCCTTGCTTACATGGTGGCGCATCGCTGGCCTAGCGGCGTTGAGTGCCCGACCTGTGGCCGCAAGGATGTTACCTACCTTGCGACTCAGAGAAAATGGCAGTGCAAGAGCGGCCACGCCAAGCGGCAGTTTACCGCCAAGATTGGAACCATCTTCGAGGATTCCCCGCTCGGTTTGGAAAAGTGGCTCCCCGCTGTCTGGATTATCACCACTGCAAAGAATGGCGTTAGCTCTTGCGAGATTGCCCGGTCTCTCGGCGTAACTCAGAAAACCGCTTGGTTCATGCTGCATCGCATCCGCAAGGCCATGCAGAACGGCTCCATGATGAAACTCGGCGGCAACGGCGGCGAAGTTGAGGCGGACGAAACTTTCATCGGTGGCAAAGCTCGGAACATGCACATTAGCAAGCGTGAGCGGCGCATCACCGGGACCGGCGGCAAAGATAAGACTGCCGTCATGGGCCTCTTGGAGCGCGGCGGCGAGGTTCGCGCAACCGTCATTCCCAGCCGCAAAAAGCAAGTCCTTCATGCCGAGGTCAAAAAGCATGTTGAGGCCGGTTCCGCTCTCTACACCGATGCGCTTCTCTCCTATGAAGGGCTGGGTGCTGACTATGCCCACGCGGTTGTGGATCACGCCGTCGAATACGTCAACGGGCGCATCCACACCAACGGACTCGAAAACTTCTGGAGCCTGTTGAAGCGCGGCATTAACGGAACCTATGTCAGCATTGAACCGTTTCATCTCTTCCGTTACCTCGACGAACAAACCTTCCGCTATAACAACCGTGCAACCAAAGACAACCCTTTAACGGATGCTGACCGCTTCTCTGCTGTCCTATCCCAAGTGGCCGGTAAGCGCCTTACCTATGCCGAGGTCACCGGCAAGGTGGGAGAAACGGCCCTCTAACATCAAACGCCAGAACAGAGGAAAGAGGCGCTCCAATGTCTCAAATGCTGATTGATCGAGATCTGCTCCAGCACATATTGAAGAAGCACCTTGAGCTACATATTGAGACTGGAGCTTATCGGGCGCTGGTTTACACGGCTGTAATTGGGAAAGTGGAAGCTGCGGTGAAGTTTGCTGAGGCTTTACAGGCCGAACAGGACGCATTACGAGTTCGAGAGGGGGGCGTCTATCTGGCCCTGGAGGATGCGCTATCTCGTCAAGACGACGATTACGCTCTCTCTCTACTATCAAGTTTATTTCCCCGTCATTCGTAGCTGTCCACAGATGATTCACAAAGAATACCTCTTCGGCAACACTTCGAGCGGGAGGCCAATAATCGGCGGAAATTGAATTCTCAGCCATCTATGCCTCCCTTTCTCCCTTGTCGCCCTTAGATCGCTTTCCGATCTCCGGAACCTTTGAGCTGCGCGCCTGAGCACGGTCCCGCTTATCAGCTTCCATTGCAGCTTTGACCGCCGCCGGGTCCGCCTTCAAAATCGTGTTCATTGCGGCGTTAAACGTGTCGAATTCTGTGCTCATGTCTCTTTCTGGATGACCTATCCGGCGGGTAAACTACTAAACTATCTGGGCCGGATTCTGTATTGTCTACTTCATCTTTGATTTTGTTCAATGTTTCTTTTCCGAATTGATAACCAAGGAAACCTGTTGTGCCAAGCATACTTTCCAAGGACTTGCGCATTTCTGCAACTCCTTTTCTTCTTTCGTTAATGAGCCTGAAGGTTTCATAGGCCACAAAATCAGCAGGTTGTAGACCGATATGATCTACAGCGGCTCCTGGTATGCAAGATTCCAGCCTACTGCTGTGCTGAAACTTTGGATTATCCTTCATCGAATAGAAGGCCCGTACAGCATCTAGTTCAAAATCTCCACGATCAACAATGACAGCAAATTTATCCTCTGGAGCGAAGCCTCCTTCGTTCATCTGCTGACCTATTACAGAGATTAAGGCCTTGAAGCATACAAGGTACGGATGCCCCATTTTTGTCTGTCCTTCGGGGCTTATGATCCTTCGATACTCGTCTACGAACAAACCGCAGCTTATCCCGTGCAAATGCTTGTTCTGATCCTTGAGAATTTTCAGCATCCCTTTGCTGTAGGTCTTCCGTTGCTGCCTGGTCCAGCCATCATATTCCCAAGTTCCAGCGTTTAGATGTGAAGCGTGAAAACGAGGGACACCCTTGCGCTCATTCCGATCTTTCCACCGTCTTTCAACCTTCTCCCAAGTTTTCTGATCACCGAAAAAACCACCAACAACATAAGTTTTCGGCTCCGCCTTTTTCGTGCTTGGCGAGTCGTAACTCTCATCGCAATAGAACTTAAATATCAAAAAGAATCTCCGAGCGGGCGCATGGCTAGAGTGTAAGCAGCCTGCAATCTCGCGAATGGGAACCATGTCACACCCCTATCATGCGCCCTTCACTTTGATTCGTCAAGTATATATTTGCCCAAATTAGGTAGCCAGATAATGGACGAACAGGCCAGGGAGGGACTTGCAAACTTCCAGAAGCAGCACGATCTCCTCGACAGTCAATATGATGCGGCGTTAGCCGGCTACACTGCGGACCGGGACTTCTCCCATGCGGATACAGCCGTGAAAGGCAAGGATCGCCCGCCGACAGATTCGCTTGACAAGGTTGTCGCGCAGTTGACTGCCCTTTCTGTGTCAATGGCTTCCGGCGAGGCAACCCGGTTGCACCGGGAGCAGTCAGTTCTGATCGGAATCCTGGCCGTCTTGTGGGCTGGACTGGCTGCTTGGTGCGTGGCCTTTGCACACGCGCTGGGGCTGCGAATGAATGACTGCGTACAGTTTGTTCACGGCATCGCAGGCGGGGATTTGACCGTTATAGCGCCGGAAGAAGGCCGCGAAGATGAGCTGGGCTTGCTGATTTCGGCCATGTGCGAGATGCGCGATCGGCTGCGTGAAACTGTCGCCACCATTCAGTCCGTGGCGGCCAAAATGACCGCAGGGGCTGAGGGAGTTTCTGGCTCGTCCGCACAGATTGCCACTGCGGTATCGCAACAGAAGCGCCAGGTTGAGCAGGTGACAGCGGCGCTCGAAGAGATGATCGCTAGTGTAGGCGAGGTCGCCCGTCACTGCAGTGAAGCCGCCGATCATGCCGCTACGACCGGAGAACTGGCAAAGGGCAGCAGCGATTCGGTAGGTAAAGTCGCAGGCGAAGTTCGCTCAATGGCCGCCGAAGTGCATAACAACGCCACCAGCGTGCAGGGGCTGGGGGAGCGCTCCCGGCAGATCAGCCAGATTGTCACATTGATTGAAGAAATTGCCGGCCAGACCAACCTGCTGGCGTTGAATGCCGCTATCGAATCCGCGCGCGCAGGGGAACATGGCCGAGGATTTGCCGTCGTCGCCGGCGAAGTGCGACGGCTGGCTGAGCGGACCACATCTGCGACCAAGGAGATTGCCGTCGCCGTGCAGTCTATCCAGAGCGGAACGAACGAAGCCGTCACCAGCATCGAGGGCAGCACCGGGCGTGTTGCGCAGAGTGTGGTTACCGCGGATGCCGCCGTGAACTCGCTAAGTGTGCTTGGCAGCAGCGCTGCCGAGGTGCGGCAAAGAATCAAGCAGGTTGCTCAGGCCAGCGAAGAGCAGTTGGAAGCGGTCAGCCTGGTAGGCAAATCGATGCACGAAATCACCTCCGGCATTACCACTTCGTCCGAAGGGGCTGAACGGGCCGCCGCGACCGCGACGGATCTAGTCATGCTAGCTCACCAATTGAAGGATCAGGCCAGCCAGTTCAACACTGGGCACTCCGCCGCTGCGTAACGGATTCTTACGGCATTAAAGTGCTAGCCGCACACACGCAGCCGGAACTCCCTGCTAACTGCTTTAGCCTTTTGTCTCCTCGGCAATAAATGCCTCATACGCCGCGGCATCAAGCAGCGCGTTGAACTGCGCGGGGTCGGCCACTTCCACCTTGATGATCCAGGCTTCGTGCGGAGTCTCGTTGATCTTGTCGGGCGAAGACTTCAGTTCGTCATTGGTCGCAATGATCGTTCCCGTAACCGGCGAATAGAGATCGCTCACCGCCTTGACGCTCTCAACCGATCCAAAAACAGTATGTGCGGTGACAGCGTCGCCCACCTTGGGCACGTCCACGTAGACAATGTCGCCCAGCGAAGCCTGCGCGTAGTCGGTAATGCCGACGGTGCCGGTTGTGCCGTCGAGAGCAATCCATTCATGTTCGCGGGTATAACGGTATTGCGTGGGATAAGCCATGGCCTGCGCGCTCCTTGCAAGAGAAATCAAAATACTTCTTCGACGTTCCGCCGAATGGATAGTGTACGGTCTCAGGCAGGTTCAAGGGAACCCGTCAGCGGGTCGCCACACACGGTTTGATCCAAATGAGCCCGGTTCGGTTGCGAGCGATTACGCCGCGCTGAAGCCGGGATAGGGTTCGAGCGGCGTCAGCGCCAGAATCTCCAGCATCCCTGCCTGGCTCAATGGCAGGCTCGCCAAAGCTTTGCGAACTTCGGCCTCGCTGGCTGCTTCCCACAGAATCGCCGAGCCGGGCAGGTCGCCGCGCTTCCAGATCTGACGCAGAATTCCGGCGGAATAGAGCTGCTTGACGCGCAGCCCTTCGCGCGCAATCAGCTCCGGGGTAAAGGCTTCAGGGGGAAACTGGTCGATGCGGCGGCGGGAAAGGGAGAGAAATTGCATGGAGAAATTGTAATCTGCGGAATGGAATCCGGGGAGTCACTGGCACGGGGCAGCCCTGATCGGAGACAATCTTGCTGCTATGACAACTTTTTCTCGCCGTAAATTTCTCCTCTCTGCCTCCGCCGCCACCCTTGCCGCCACTGCACCGCCCGGCTTCGCCGCCGGCAATCCAGCCGCGCCCATCCGTCAACGGGTCTTCGTCGGCTCAAGCACTGCAAATGGAATCCTTGCCTTCGACTGGGATCCTGCAACGGGCGAGTTGACCTCGGCGGCAGTTGCAGCCACACCCGCCAAAGTGGCTTGGATCACCTATTCCCGTGACCGCAAGTCGCTCTTCGCCGCTTCTGAGATTGCGAGCTTCAACGGCAAGCCAACCGGCGCGGTGGTGAGCTTTCGCGTTGAAAACGGGGCGCTCACCCCGCTCTCGCAGCAGAACTCGGCCAGCGACGGCACCTGCCATATTGCCCTGGACCAGAGCGGCAAGGTGCTGGTGTCCGCCGACTACGGCGGCGGCGCGGCGGCTAGCTTTCTGGTCTCCGCAGGCAAGCTCAGCCCCGCCGTCTGGACCGAGCGCTACACCGGTCACGGCCCCGTCTCCGACCGCCAGCAGAGCGCGCACGCGCACTTTGCGTCTTTCTCGCCGGATAACCGCTTTGCCTATATCAACGACCTCGGCAGCGACTGCATTCATATCTACAGCCTCGATGAGTCAACCGCAAAGCTGACCCCAGCCGGAACGTACAAAGCCAAGCCCGGCTCCGGCCCGCGCACGCTGCACTTCCATCCCAATGGCCACACCGCTTATGGAATGAACGAACTGACCTCGACGGTGGACGTGCTGGAATGGAACCGCGCCGACGGCAGCCTGACCTTTGTTACACGCATCGAACTGCTGCCCACAGGCGGCGCGACAAGCGTTGTCAACACCGGCTGCGACACGGTGATCGGCAAAGACGGCCGCCACGTCTATTTCGCCAATCGCGGCAACGATTTTCTCTATGCATTCAACGCCGACGTCAAGACCGGAGCATTGAGTCCAATCGGCCGCACAATCTCCGGCGGCAAAACCCCGCGCAATTTTGTCCTCGACCCCACCGAACGTTGGATGCTGGTCGCCAACCAAGACTCGAGCCAGATCACCGTCTTCGCCCGCAACCCCGATACCGGGGCGCTGGCGAATGAGGGCAAGAGCTTCGCGGCGGCTACGCCAATGTGTATTTTGTTTTAGTCAATAACAACCTATCCGCAAATTGAGAGCCTCCAGTATCGCCAGTCTTCAGACCGGCGATACTGGAGGCCTCGCTGCTTTATCAACCCAGCAATAATGGACCGACGATTTGAACTCCATACTGGTTGGCAAGGGCCATCAAGTCAATATCAGGCCCCCCCTGAACCATCAAGCGGAGAACTTCTTCTACACCGCCCGGCGTACAGGTCACCACCATACGGAGCGGAGCGTCCGTGGCATTGCCCCAGGCATGTGGAATTTTCCTGGTGAGGGTGATCGATGTGCCGGCGGCGGCATCAAAAATCTTATCGCCGTAGGCAATGCGCGCGGTACCCTCCACAATGACGAAATGCTCGTCTTCGTTCTGATGAACGTGCATCGGTGTGCTGTCACCGGGACTCGATACAATCTCAACCACGGAATAGGCGCCGTTTGTTTCAGTAGCGGGTATGCATATCAAAGTGCGCTCGCCAGGCCTCGTTTGTAGCCAGTCGCGCGTGTCTGCGTGGCCGTTCAATGTTGCTGGGGACGTCGCTGAGGTCGTCTGAGAGCCATTCGCCGCCGAGACCTTCTCGTAGCGTTCTATTGTTGCCATATGCTGTTACTCCTTTTGGGGGTTCGAATCGATGGGGAAAAGCGAAGTTCGATGATATTGGCGCTGGGGACAAGACGCCGGCCGTCAATTCTTATTGGCGGTTAGCTGTATTCTACAGGCCAAGCTCAGCAATGCTGCGCTTGGCGCCCCACCATCCTGCCTACGAAATACGAACCTGATCCGCTTTTGCCGAGGTGTGAGATCCCTCGTTACCGCATCGTCTTCAAGATCAAATGATCGAACATGCGGTCAGGCAGAAAGCGCTTGAGAAAAAGCGTTATCCCGGCCGTCGCTCCACCGTGGTAACGAGTTCGAGGCCGTTTGGCCCTCAGTGCTTTCACGAGCAGATCGGTGATGATCCGCGGCGGCGGCATCTTGCGCTGCCAAGTCGATGACTTGAGCATTGATGCCACAAGAGCACCGTAAGCGCCCTGTCCGGAATATCGCTGCGCTTCCCCTAACGCGATCGGTATCCATTCAGTCTCGGTGCCGCCCGGTTCAATGACAATCACATCGATGCCGAAAGGCTTTACTTCCATCCTCAGCGCGTCAGAGTAGCCCTCCAGCGCGAACTTTGAGGCATGATACCAACCGGCCAACGGCGTAGAAATCTTTCCTCCCATCGAGGAGATATTGACGATCTTGCCAAACTTCTGGGCGCGCATATGGGGGAGAACAAGCTGAGTGAGGCGAACCGCTCCTATGAGATTGACCTCCATCTGCCGCCGCCCCTCTTCCATCGGCACGTCTTCGAGGGCTCCCATCAGCCCATAGCCGGCATTGTTGATGAGCACGTCGATTCGGTTCTGTTCGCGAATGATTCGATTGATCGCGGTCACCATCGCGGCGTCATTGGTGACGTCCATCTCGAGTGCTACGCCGCCCGCCGCCTCGATATCGCGCATGCGTTCGGTCCGGCGGGCCGCTCCGTACACGGCGTAGCCCTCCGAAAGCAGCCTCAAGGCAAAATCCTTGCCCAGGCCCGAGGATGCCCCCGTGACCAGGGCTACACGCTTGGTTTCGACGATCATTCACTACCCTCCAGGACTGCATGTTTCAAGCCCTATCGACTACCATAAGGTGTGGAGTAACCCCACAGTCAAGGAAACGGAAATGCTGATCAATGAGATCGCGAAAATGGCCGGCCTGTCCAAGGATGGTATCCGTCACTATGAAGAACTTGGGCTGATCACGTCGGCATCCCGCCCGGCCGGCAGCAAAACCTACCGCGATTACGATGCTTCCGTCTTGAAGGCGGTGGAAAACATCCGCGCCCTTCAGCGGCTGGGCCTCTCATTGACCGAGATCAGGCCTATCTTGAAGATCAGTGTTACGGGCTATACCCAAGAGCAGCTAATGGAATTCCTCGAAGAGCGCCTCAAAGTCATTCGTGGAAAGATAGCCGAGTTGAGGGAGATTGAAGAGTATATCTCGGGAAAGTTGAAGCGCCTCCAGGAAGAACGCAAGCTCTCCAAGGAACCAAAGCACGCGAAGAAAAAAAAAGCGGTCGCGGCGCGGATGCCGCGGAAACCCAATTCCTGACCGGTGCCCGTGCCGTATATTGATCCCACCGCGGCCCTTTAGAAGGCGTTGAGCCGTGTCACCTTCATTGGCCCTTCAAGTTTTCCTTCGAGATCAACTGCCAGCTTGTGCGTGTATTCCTGCGCCATATGGAATTTGTGCGCTTCTTCGGATGTGAAAATCTCAAAGAAAACAAGTTTGTTCGGGTCTCCGTCGATCGAGGTGGTGTACATTGCCTCGCAGCCCTCCTCCTTGAGAACCGTGGGAAGAAGTTTCGAAAAAATTCCCTTCGTTTCTTCCAGAAATTCTGGTTTTGCCGAAATTTCCGCGAGCAGGTAAAACTTCTCGTCAGCCATAGTTTTTCTCCTTTGTTGATCGCGCTGGAGGCATTGAATTGATTCCGGGGAGCAGCCACGCTCCCCGGATTGCTGGTCTTCATTACTTCTTTAAGCCGTAGCGAGAGGCAGCCTTTTTCGTCTGAGCCGCGTGGAACATCTTGATCCTTGCGGCATCGAAGGTCTCCCAGAGCGAAGCATCTTCAACGGAAGGGAGCGTAACCGTCTCGCCCTGGTCTAGTCCGGCAAGCGCGGCATCAACCAGGTCATCTACCGGCATCACGGTTTCGGGGTCGAGGTTCTGGACACCGAGACCCATGACATCCCAGATTTCCGTATGCGTGCTCGCGGGCAGCACGAGCTGCACCCGGACACCGGTACTTGCGAGTTCATCGCGCAGACCGATCGTGTAGAGCATCACGTGGGCTTTCGTTGCACTGTACGAGGTGCTGAAGGGGAGAGCGAAGAAGGAGAGCACGGAACCGAGATTGATCAACGTTCCACTATTCCGTCTGACGAATCCCGGTAAGATCGCCTGGCTCAGGTGCGTGACGGCTCTGGCATTCACATCCAACTGGTTTTCTATCCCCTGAATTGGAATCTCAGGAGAGGCCCCAATGATAGCGGTCCCTGCGTTGTTGACGAGAACCGTAATTCGCTCGTTCGACGCGATGGCATCGCCTGCCTTCTTTAGGTCTTCGTACTTTGCAAGGTCCGCCACCAGGACGTCGACCTTTACTCCGTACGTCTGATGGAGCTCCTTGGAAAGCGCATCAAGCCTGTCTTTCCGCCGAGCCACGAGAAGTAGATCGTAGCCGCGTTTCGCAAAACGATCTGCGTAGACCTTGCCGATTCCTGAGGAAGCACCCGTTACCACCGCTACTCCCTGACTTTGATTGCTCATTTTCCTCTTCCTTTGACCCAGCATGACAACCGTCATGCGTGAGTAGCTAAGAACATGACAATCATCATGTTCAATGTCAAAAGTCTTGGCGGAGTCCGACGGAGTCCCCACCTCACGTCAATACGTAAAGCTCTTGGACGTCAGGGCAATCGCATTTGAAATTCTGTCTCAACCGCAAGATTGCGCTGGCGAAAACTCATGCGGAAACAGGCTCTGTATCAGGGCACGGCTTCAGCCGTGCCGCACAGGCCAACAAGAGAAGTGGCCTTTAGGCCCTGCGGGACGCCTTTAGTTGCTCGTTCCGTGCAAAGGTTTGATCGGACACAAAGCATATTCAAACCTCCATTTCCCAGTGATAGCCACTGTCGGTTCAATAAGATTCCAAATGCGATTGCCCTACTCCTGGAATGCTTATCAGCATGACATACATAATGCTGATAAGCAAGTAGAGGCGCGAAATCAAAGAAAGATTCACGAATGCTAACAAAATTCACAATTTTAGGAATCACGAGTTGATCTACCTCGCGCGCGAATGCGTCAGCAAGGAGGTGAGGGTCGAAGCAGGTGCAACGGTTAGGCTAAGATCCTATCCGCAAATTTGCAGCGCCGATAAAGAGGTAGCGCCGACCTCCAGGTCGGCTGTCCTGTGGGTCTCCAGACCCACAGCAGGCGTCTGGTGGCGCGGACACCGCCAGGACAGCCGGTCTTGGAGACCAGCGCAAAATTCTTTTTTCTATTTACGGATCGGCTCTAAGAAACTCGCTGTCTGACTTCGTCTAGAATTTCTTTGGCGAATCTTTGATCGCTCACGGCTCTTGCCAGAATCATGGCGCCGACCATTGCGGCAAACAGATGGATGGCATCGCCGCGCGCGGACCGGCGAGATCGCCAGGGGAAGTGTGTCGCCAGCTTCTGGATGATTCCTTTAAGCTGCATTGTGAACGATTCCCGAAGCTCCTCATGCTGTCTCACCTCGGCTGCAAGGGCTGCAACGTTGCATCCTCCCGAGGGATCGTCTCTGTGCTCCAGGCTCAGGTATTCGCCAATATATTGCGCCAAGCCTTTTTCAGTAGCGGGATACTTGTCATAACCGCTGGTATCGCGCTGCATGGAGCGCGTCAGGCATTCAGCCATCAGCGCCTCTTTCGAGGCAAAATGATTGTAGAAAGGACCGTGCGTAAGGCCTGCGGCCTGCATCACCTGCCCCACACTTACTCCTGCGAAGCCGCGTTCGCGGAACAGCCTGATGGACTCGTCGAGTATCTGCTCATGCTTCCATGCGGTTTCAGCAGCCGTTTGTCCCAAACTGCCCTCCTTCGTTCAGTGCCAATCTGCATGATACACGCCATGCAGGACAGGAAGAAGAGGGGCTGCGGTGACCTCGCTGCCAGTGCCGGGTACCTCATCCTTGTGGCTTTTTGTAGCGCAAGAGTAGGAAAGCACGAACCCCAACCCGTCACGGCGAAGCCAGCCAACCCCACCACAGGTGCTGCGAATAATTACCTTCCTTTGGCGCACAATGGAATCTGAGTGCGAACCGCAAAGTTGACGACGTCGCAGGAGTGCAAAACCATGAAAAACATCACCGTAACCGTCACCGACAAAGCATACCGCCAGGCGCGTGTCTGGGCCGCCGAGCGCGAGACATCGGTATCCGCCGTCGTGCGCTATCTCCTCCAGACCCTGCCCGGCATCCAACGAGCCAACGCGCACTTCCCCGTCACCAAATCAGACTCTCCCACCCCCGCCGCATCTTCTGCCGAGGCAAATTGAGCCGAAATCGGCGTTTTCACAGGCAATTTCAGCCAAAAATCAGGCAATTTTGATGAAAAAACTCGACATATATGCCTACTTTTCCCGTCGAGGCGATCAGCGTAAACAGTTCAACTTAAAATACTTATCAGGCCATATAGGTAACCTGGGGCAGGACGGCAAAAAAATTCCGGGCTGTGAAACTGTGACAACCTTCAACTAACTTGAATTCAATAACTTAACCCTAAAATATCCCACAGAAACACAGGGACTGTGTAACTGTGCGTCGCCAAGAACCGTCATAACCAATGCAAATTCAATTAGTTACAAAAAGGCCGAAAAACGTCCACAGTTTCTGTGAAGGAGCAGCGCGAATGGGGTATGAACCTCGGAAAGACCAAGTTGAACTTTGCGATTTCCTCTTTGATATCTATGTTTTATGCGCTCACTAATACAGCATTGCCAAGTGCCGCGCTCACCCCGGCCAGCTCTGTTTCCCCCGCCGGTTCGGCTGCAATCGGCACATGCGCCAGCTCCCACGCCGAACGGTCTTTGATCAGCCGTGAGACCAACGCCGTATGCATCGCGTGTCCGGCGCGCTCGGCCACTACATGGCCTTCTATGCGTCGTCCGGCAAGCGCTAAGTCGCCGATGAGGTCCAGCACCTTATGGCGTACGTACTCATCCGGGAAGCGCAGCGGGCCGTTCTCCGGTCCCTCTGGCCCTAGGATAATCGCGCTCTCCGCGCTGGCGCCGCGGATCAGCCCCATGTCGCGGAGCTTCTTTTCGTCGGCTTTGTATCCAAAAGTGCGCGCAGCGGCGATGGCTGTGCCGTACGTCTCTGCGGCCAGGTCAACGGTGGCTCGCTGGTGGCCGATCGGCGCGGGAAAATCGATGGCGTATCGGATGCTGTACCCGGAACCGGGATAGACGCCGATGAACTTGTCGCCCTCGCGCACCTCGACAGGGTGCAGGATGCGCAGGTATTCGCGGCGGCGGCGCTGGGTGCGGATACCGACGCGGAGAAAGGCCTGCACATAGGGCAGCGCGCTCCCGTCCAGAATGGGCAGCTCCAGGTTGTCCAGCTCAGCGATCACGTTGTCTATGCCCATGCCGATCAGTGCGGAGAGCAGATGCTCGGTGGTGGAGATGAGCACACCCTGCCGCATGAGGCTGGTAGCGTAGCTGACCTTGGCAACATTGCGGCCAGTAGCGGGAATCTCGAAGTTGTCCAGATCGGTGCGGCGGAAGACGATTCCCGACCCCGCCGGAGCGGGTAGCAGCCGCATGGTCACCGCTGCTCCGGAATGCAGGCCCACACCAGAAAACTCAAGCGGCGCGGCAATGGTCTGTTCCGGGTGCGTGGGATTCGCCAATCAGTACTCTCCACTAGTGCTGAACTAATACCCTTTCGGGCGCAATTGATAGATTAGACGGGAGATTGCAATACTGCAGTGTGCCATTTTTACCACAGAATGCGCCTGCAGGACGACGGCTGGAGCCAGACCGACGGCCGGAAACTTTAGACTAACGGTCGTAGAATCAGTAGATAATCGGTGTAAACGGAATCAGAGAATGGAAAGCGATGGTCCCATGATAGTTACCTCCGATTCATCTCCTTCGATGCGCGCTCTTCTGGCCGGGGCCAGGCGCAAGCACTCAGCGCTGGTGGCTCTGACGCAAAAGCTGGTGCGGGCTGAATCTCCCTCGGACGATAAAGCCGCCGTTGACGCTTGCATAGCGTTGGCAGCGCAGTACGCCAAGGCATTAGGCGGGCGGGTGAAACTGCATCGCCAACGCGCATTTGGCGACCTGCTCGAGGCGCGATTTGGGCCAAAGTCGAAGACAGGCGCAGCAGGAAGGACTCTCCTGCTTGGGCATCTGGACACCGTCTGGCCACTTGGAACGCTCAAAACCATACCATGTCGGCTGGGCGAGGGGAGGCTATGGGGTCCGGGAACGCTGGATATGAAAGCGGGCGTGGCGATGGCTCTCACAGCCATTGAAATGTTGACCGAAGCGGAAGCCTTGAATCACGAAATCATCCTGCTGTTGAATTCAGATGAGGAGGTCGGCAGTACCGTTTCGCGCCCGATGACGGAGCAGCTGGCAGTGGAGTGCGCCGCCGTCTTTGTGCTGGAGCCCGCGCAGGGGTTAGCATACAAAACCGCGCGTAAAGGCACCGGAAACTGGCGAATCGAGGTGCAGGGAGTTGCCGCCCACGCGGGACTGGACTTTGTGAAGGGTTCAAACGCGATTCTGGAGCTAGCTCACGCGATCAAAACAGCGAGTGGCTGGACTGATTTGCGGCGAGGATTGACAGTATGTGTAGGCGTTGCGGGCGGCGGCACAAAGAGCAATGTCATCCCCGCCTCAGCGTGGGCAGAGGTCGATGTGCGGATCGCGCGCAAAGCAGATGGCCCGCTTATTGAACGAAAATTCGCCGCGCTGCGAGCGGTGGATAAGAGATGCACACTGACTATAAAGGGCGGCATCAATAGGCCGCCGATGGAGCGCGTCCGAGGCACGGTAAAGCTCTTCTCTCGTGCGCAGGCGCTGGCTGCTGAGTTAGGCTTGCAACTTGACGAAGCTGCCGTCGGCGGTGCTTCTGATGGAAACTTTACCTCCGCGCTGGGCATTCCGACTTTGGATGGAATGGGCGCAGTGGGCGAAGGCGCGCACGCAAGACATGAATCAGTTTTAGTAGAATATCTTGCTGCGCGAACGGCACTACTGGCAGGGATGCTCGCGGGAAGTGTTCTCCCGAACAGGTGATAGACGAATGAATCTTCAAGAAAATAAGTTATAGCCTGCGCTTGGCCTCAAGTACACGGCTCAATGCCACTTCCGCCGTCGCTCCGATAGCAGATAAGTGCCCCATCTTTCTCCCCGCGCGCGGTGAATGCTTTTCATAGAGATGCAAGCGAACGCCAGGGATCGCAAGGGCAGCCGCGAAGTTGGGCTGACCAGAGAGCCATACATCTCCGAGTAAGTTCACAATTGCCGCTGGAGTTATCAGCGATGTTTCGCCGAGAGGAAGATTGCAGGCTGCGCGCACTGCCTGTTCAAACTGACCCGTAACGCATCCGCGTTCGCTCTGGTGATAACTATTGTGAGGGCGTGGAGCAAGCTCGTTAATAAGTAAATCGCCTGAGCGAGTAATAAACATTTCGACGCAAAGCAGGCCCTCAAGACCAAGCTTCTCTATAATTGCCGCCGCCAATGCCTCTGCTCGTACTTCTAACTCTTGTGGAATCCCGGCGGGTAATGTGCTCCAGGCGAGTATCTGATTTTCGTGATGATTGCGCGCTGCGGGGTAACTCCGCACTTCACCCGATGGATTACGTGCAGCCATAACCGAGATCTCAAAGTCTAGATCGAGAGCTTTCTCGGCCACCGCGGGCCTCGCGCCTATTGACCGCCACGCTTCAGCGATTACTTGTTCCGTCACCTCGGCGCACATACCGATGAGCGCTTGTCCACGCCCATCGTAGCCGCCGCAACCAATCTTTAAAAAAACCCTGCCCCCTAATGCCGGAACCGCCTCTTGTAACTCGACTTCACTGCACACCACGCGAAAATCGCCCACGGGAAAGCCCGTATCGGCAAGCCATTTCTTTTGGATAGTCTTATCTTGAATAATTCGGATCTGCCCTACACCAGGACGCAGTGGAGCCAACTGAGCCACTTCGCTGAGCGCGTCAATTCCGATCTGCTCAATTTCCAGTGTAACCGCATCCGCTCCTTTAGCAAGCCGCCGCGCCGCATCTATATCATCCCAGCGGCCAACGATAACTTCGTCCGCCACGAAGCTGGCGGGGCAGACAAATTCTGGGTCCATCACGCGCACTCGATAACCCATCGTGCGCGCGGCCATCGCCGTCATGCGTCCTAACTGGCCGCCACCAAGAATCGCTAAAAGACTACCAGGAAGCAGGATCGCTGGTGACTTTGGCTGAGACGACTCGGGTGATGAACTCACTGAGGTAACTCCTGATCAAGGCTCTGGCTCAGTACTTCCCGCGTACGCTCTGCCCGCCACGCCGCAAGCCGCTCATAGAGAGCAGAATCAGTTATCGCCAAGATCTCGGCAGCGAGCAATGCAGCATTTGCCGCACCGGCCTTCCCTATAGCCAGTGTCCCAACAGAAACGCCCTTGGGCATTTGCACGATAGAAAGCAGCGCGTCCAAGCCATTGAGTTGCGTAGCAGCTACAGGCACGCCAAGTACTGGTATGAGTGTCTTGGCCGCGAGCATCCCCGGCAAATGCGCCGCGCCGCCTGCACCGGCAATAATTACGCGCAGTCCGCGCGCCCGCGCAGTCTCTGCATATTCAAAAAGCAGGTTGGGGGTTCGATGGGCGCTGACGATCCGCGCCTCGTGAGGGACTGCAAACTCGCGAAGAATTTCCACAGCAGCCGCGAGTACTTCGTAATCGCTTCTGCTACCCATCACCACGCCTACGAGTGGATGATCGCTCATTCCACTGATTATACGAGGACTGTCAACGCCGCCACAACGCATTCACGGCAACCTCTATTACCGCGAAAAGAATACTCGCCGCAGCGAGGAATCCTTTGGCGCGCTGCCAGTTCTGGTCATGTCGCTCCTGGCGGCGCTCCAACTCCGCAATGCGTCCGCCACTGCCGTCGCCCAATAGCCCGGTCATTTGCGTCTTGAGGACATTCAAGTCACTTAACACTTGAACCTCGAACTCATTCATCATCCGCATCCGCAAGCTCCATTCATTTATCGCAGTTGCACACCACAGTCAGCTTACGATCCCAGCGGAAGATTAATAAACAGTGCTGTAGAAAACTCTGAATAATTTGGCGGTGTTGCGCCGTCGAACATCCTGAAATAGAACCGGTCATTGGCGCTTTGTCTCGATAATGTGATGTTCGGCTCGGTTGTTCGCGCTACAAGGTCAGGCGCCTCCCCTGGCATGAAGGCAAAGTCTCTGCGGCGAATCTCAAATCCACCACCAGTTGGCGGGGCTACGTTGGTATTGATCGTCACGATTGTTCTATTTATTGCAGTTATTGTCATGGTCGTAAGATTTTGCAACACGGTCGGCGCTATCTGCGCTGGAAGCTCGGCATCTGCTGGAACAAAAGAACTTGTCTTGATAGCTAGATCTTCTGCCCAGTCATTTGCGAACTCAATGTTATACTCAACAATGTCTGGATAGCTCGACTGGTAACTCATTTTTACGGAGCGAACCACGACCTGGTCATTGATACTTGTCGACGGTGCATTCAACAGCAGTTCATCCCCCGGCCAAATATCCGAGGGAAAATTCAGATTCGTTCCGCGATAGCTTCCACTCCAGAGAGCGCTCACACTTGCAGCAGCCTGTTCAATTACAAGGGCAGCGTTACGGCAGTCAGCTGAGCTGCGCGCAACGGGGTTGGTTACTGTTCCTATCCAAGTGGAGACCGCAGGAAGCCCAGCCAATTGCAGTGCCTGCTGGCTAGCAGCGTTGACTGCACGGCCCACAGCACGTCCACTTGTACGGTAGTTTATTGCTACTTGCTCACCGAGTTGCGGTGTATACCCGGCATAAAAGACAACTTTACCTGTCCGCTCTACATGACACTCAGCAGCTTCGGCTACTGAGCCAACTCGCCGGGTATATGGTCCACCACCTGATGGAGTACTAACAACCCATCCCGTTCCTAGATTCGTAAGCCGAAATGCCCGCATAGTTCCAATTAGATTAATGCTGCTTGCCGCAACAACCTTGCAGGAGCCGGCAATGCTTGCTATGGACCCATCATATAGAATAACCGGAATCCCACCGACCCCACCGACAAACTCTTGTATCTCTAGCAGAAGATTTGCAGAGCTTGGTATTTCCTGACCACCTTGTGTTATTGCTCCAGTATCCCCGAATGAGCGATAGACTGCCGTTTGCCGCTCGCATTCAGGGCAGTGCACTCTAGCTCGAAGAGTGTACTGATTGGATGCATTTATCGCATATATTGATCCAGTTGCCGTGCCTTCAATAATTGGCTGAATCGAGACCGCTCCAGTTCCAGCCTGCGCGGTAGCTTGAAACCCAACTATACACTCAGTAGACGTCTCAATCCCCACGAAGAACCCCGCTATGATTCCGGTACTCCCTGGGAATAGAGTCACTCCATCTGCTTCCAAAAGTAGAGTCTGCCCCATTTCTACCTGATCAATCCATGTCAGAGTGGTATCTCCATCAATCCCATTCCCGCCGTTCATCGTCAGCCCTGCTGCACCCACGGTAAAGCATCCGAATGCTCCTGAGTTAAGCCAAAGCAGCGAATTGATCTGTCCCTCATTGAACAATTCACTCACAATCGTGGTTTTAGAAAGCGGTGGATAAAATGGACCTGCAGTCAGGTCGAATGTGGCTGTTACGCCATCTCCGAGGAAATATTCCGTCACGTAAGCCACCGGCTCATGCTCACCGCATACTGTAATGTCATTTGCCAGCGCCCGCTTTACGCTGGATGTAAAAGATAGATTTGCCAGCGTGAGGCTACCATCCGTTTCATTGAGAGGATGAACTGTATCACCGACATTGGCCAGCGTCAATACCCCATTCCATGCGCGGTACGCAGCCCGCGACTGGCTTGCCACTTGCCCGGCACTCGTGCTCCATTTTGCACCCGGGTATGGGAGATAGTAACTTATAAGAGAACTGAGCGACAGGGATTGAGTTGACAGTGCCGTTGATCCCGTGTGCGACACAAGAGATGAAACGAGAGTCCCTGCAGTTTCACCGGACACGCCAGCACTTGACGGCATCAGTAGCTGATCAAGTAACAGTTCATCGCTCAGCGCCTGAAGAGCCAAACGGTATCTCGGCCCTTCGATACCAATACCGGCGTATTCAGGCAAAGGGCTGACGGAGATGTATCCGGTAAAGTAAATCATCCTGTTGTCTCCGGTCACCGATATTGACTGGTTTCGCACTGGAGTTACAAGGCTTTCGTTATCCCGCAGACTTATCCATAATTGACAGACTGATGGCTCATTGAGTTTGCGCTCAATTGTCAGCGGCCTGACTGAGTCAAGTGCCGCAGTGTAGTCCTGCCCCTGAATTATTATCTTCATCTCACTCTCTGACTTTTGTCTGCTGTTGAATATACGTTCGCCCCTTATACCAGCGCATTTGGCGCGGGCAGGAAACTGCGATAGCATACTACGCGCTCTCCATCCAGTGGATCATTTACCGGCAGAGCTAGATATTGGCCTTGCAAGATAATTCGTTTTTGGCCATTTTTGTTTTTCGCATCAAGAGGATAAGACGATTCCTCAGCCCCAACCATTGTCTGAAGCCGCGGATAGTGCAGAAATACTCGCTCCTCCTGGCTTCCTTGCAATACAAATAACGCTGACCACTCCTGATAGAAACTTCCACCTTCACGGTCCATAAATCCCTTAGCCGCCTGCAGCTTTAGTCCGGCTGCCGGCGCCCCGCCGGGGAGAGGCTCTGCAAGGGTAAGACCGGCGGAACTTACTTGAGACACCAGGGCGACATTGAATGTTATCCGACGAATATAGTCGATGTCATTCAAGGATGACTTCAGATATGCACCGGAAACCGGCGATCCAACAAATCCCGTTTGCCCCGTATTATCAATGTCCACAACGATGATGGAACCGGCAGAGAATTTTGATGCATCATTAGATGTGAGGGCGACGAAAGTTGAAGTTGATCCAGTCTGGATGACTACTGCGGCGGCGGCCTGGGCTCCGTCGGCTTTTGGAACTGCCCCCGATGCAGGCGCAAGAAGGTTCATGTGCTGTGATCCTGTTGACAGCGCCATCGTCAACTTTGTCCAACTCAAATACTGTAAGCTCACTTGTGCCTGGAGTGTTTCACGCACCTGTTCGAGCGTTGCCGATGGGATTCCTGTCAAAATAGGCACAGTTTTGCTGACCGATTTGCGCGACAAATCCTGAACCCAACCCAGATTGATCCAGGGAGCAGGAGGTGAATCTAGACTGAACCCTCCCTGCTCCGATGGATCAAATAGAACAGGTGTTTGCGCTGAGCGATTCACCGGAGCGAAGTATGCTCGTGCCCGTCGTGCAACCGGTGCAGGAGCGGAGAACCACGTCTGTGTCATTTATTCCCCCTGCTCCTGATAGCTATATACCATTATTTTTGCTGAGCGGCTTAGCAGGTCGCGTTGGATAATGAGTGGGGTGAATCCCGGCTCATCCCAAAATACCTGCGTCAACATTTCTGCCGGTGGTTGCGAAGTATAGTTATACTTCTGCGTGCAAAAAGGTTGTAACATGGCGATTATTTCCTCATCCATCTCGCTTAGTGCGCGGCCGCGGTCGAGACCGCCAAATGCCTGTGTACCGTATGTCTGATAGAGGATCTCGCATTCCTCGGCAGCCATTATCGAATTAAGGTCCGGATCTACTCCCAGGCCGGTCCAGCGCAGTATGAACACATCGCTCGGAAGTTGAATAAAGGGCGCTTCGGCCTCTTCTACCAGAATTCCTGGCCGCACTGTACCTCGCAACAGGATTGTTCTCAGTGGATTGATCGTCACCAGGCGGGTGCGCAGCGCAACGTAGAACGAATCTTTCGCATTTTGCATTATGAGCAACTCCTGTTGCGCAGCGCTAAACGACGCTTAATGCGCAAAGTCAACGCCAAGCACAGTCCAGAATCGAATGATTAGTAGTTGTTCGCTTACTGTAAAACAGAGTTGCACGGACCAGTCTTAGATCGATTGCTGACTCGCTTCACGCAACAAAATACGGTAAAGATAGGGCAGACCGAAGGCTTCATTCGAGGCAACTGACTCGACCAGGTAATCCTGGTTGGCTACCGTGACCGCCAATGTCAGCGAGAATAGCGACTGCGCAGAAGCCAGGTCTAGTGCGTTGACCTGCACACCTATGCTGGTTGCGGAGACGAGCAGTTCCCATTTGGATTCTCCATTTTCCTGCCAGGATGGCCGCAGCTTTCGCATGATGACCGGACTTACAACCACGTCTTGAAAGGTTGTAGCGACAAGGCCAACTTCTGGCTGGGTCGATTCAGCATTTGTTCCTGTTACCCGCAGTAAAGCTGTTGTTCCCCCAACGCTGCGGAGCAGAGCGTCGGCGATCATCTGCGGTCCACTCACCGGATTGCGAGGCGCGGTATCGCTCATCGCTCACCCCAGCCTGTTCGCTACATAAGGACGCAGCCAGGCTTGCACTGTCTCATCCAGCAGCGAACTCGAGAAATACTGCATCTGCATAGTGTCGATCCTGGTCTTGCTGGCATTCAGGGCAGGCGTTGATTGAGCGTTGCGGACTATTTGAGCACAGGCTGTTTTAACATCGTCGCCAATAGTTGCCAGTCCAGCAGTATAGGTCACGCTGACCTCGTTATAGGGCAGGCCTAATACATTCCAAGGTAGTGTCAGCTCCCCTGTATTCGGATCAAAATCAACCGAATTTGGATCAATCGCCGCCCATTGCCCAGGCAAGGAAAAGGCCCAAACAATCTCAAAATTTGGATCGGCAGAGATTTCGCCGCGCCTGGGCTTGGCATAGCGACCCTCAATGCTCACTATCGGCATCGTCGCTGTTCCGAGAGGCGTTAATGGCAAGTAACTCAAAAGAACAGTCTGCGTTCCGCTGACCAGTCGCAGCCGCTCCGTGTACTGAATCACATTTAGGTCCGGCCGTCTGCAGAAACTGTTGATCAAGGCTGTCGCGGCTGTTATCCAGTCTGCCGTGGTCGCCTGTGGCAATCCGTAATTCGGGTAGTCCGATGGCTGCAGATATGCCATATCCCATCCTTCCGTCTTTTGCCCCGTTGGGTGAGCGAGTAAAGCTCGTCGTCCCGCTCACCCGATCGCTCTTCGTTTCAATGTTATGGTTTTTAACTCAATGAGGCAGTGGTCCTAATAGCAACGTTCTAGCGGTCTACAAGCACCTGATAGTGGGCGTAATTTGCGCCCTTTACGACTGGAGCACCGAACTTGACGGCGACATATTGGTAAGTCAGTGAACCGGGCAGACCGAGTTGGAAGATGCGCGGAGTCGGGTCACCTAGCCAGTGATACTCAATCAAGTCTTCGGTGACGATATAAGCCGGTAGCACTGCGGAACCCGATCCTGGAGTTCCGGTATAACTTAGACTCCAATCAGGAATCAGCGGCAAGTCGCCCGCTTGTGTCGACAGCATCTTCACGCGGATGCCGCCCGTGATGTTGTCCGTATTCAACACCACGTTGAACTCAGTTTTCATTTCGCGATCAATCAGGTCGAGTAGCACCGGGTTAGCATAAATTGCGGTCGGCCTTACATGATAGCCGTTGTTAGCCACCATCTGCGCAACTGCCGACTTGATTCCGTCCACAATCGACGCTGTGGTGCCAATGGTTGTCGTCAAACCGCCGGCCACAATCTGCGGAATGACACCCATATACTGCGTGGTCGTCGGTGTGCTCAGGCTGGTGTCGTTCCCGTTCCACAAAGCCACGTCATGTGTAATCATCACGCCACTGACGGTATCGACCAAATCCTTGGCCTGCAGATAAGCAAACTGCTGCTGTTGATTGCCCAGTTCGATGTCGAAGAGATTGTAGTTGATCTGCGAAACGATGGCCTTTAGCGGCACACTGCGCTCCACCCGCGTGGGGCTGACCACCGGAGCGACGATGCTGCGCGGATTGACGAATCCGGCTGTTCCTGGATTTGGGATCGCTGTCTCTTCGAAGAACCGCGACGGATGCCCGGTCGCGGGAACCTGCTTGATGCGCTGCCCAAACGGGCTTGAGCGGCGGCAGATGTCAAAGATTTCGGTTTGATACAGAGGAACTTCAATTGCGCCCGGCCCGATATAATCCGCTGCCGCGTGGATATCTGCAAAGGTTGCGTTCATAGGCTTTTCCGCCCCCTCCAAGGGGCCAGTCTTTGTTGAGCTAATTGCTTCTAGCTTCTTGCTTTCAGCTCCTAGTTGGTTGTTTTTCAGGTTTGACATAACTTATTCGATCGTTAAAGCTGCGCGAGAAGTTGTCCAGCCGCATCAATCCAGCTTGAAGCAAATTGCTAGAGGCCAGAGACTAACTTATGCACTTATGAGATTGCGCCTGCGCGAAGCAATTGGCTCTTGACTGCAATTCGCTGCTCTAGGCTCAGTCCCGCCAGAGCCCCATCCAGAGTCTTTACATCCACCGGCCCCTCGCCCAGGCCATGTTTGGCAAGCATCTCCGAGGTTGTTGAAGGAACCGTTTTGCGCATTGGATTCAGAGCAGAAGACCCGGATCCAGCCTTCAACTGGGCGATTTCGCGTTCCGCCTCCGTCAGCTTTTCTGCCAGTTCCGTCTCGCGTCGACTTTGCTCCACCGTTGCTGTGATTCTTTCCACCTCGCCGGACAATGCGTTTTGCCGTTCTTCCAGCCAGGTCAATGTCTTTTCCAGCAGGCTCGTCGCAGCCTCCAACCGCTGCGCAATGTCTCTTTCGTTGCTTTCCATATCATTCCTTTCTGATTGTTGTGATGCGGCGCAATACCGATGAAAACAGAGCAGGCTCCGTTTGTCGGAGCTCATTTCATAGTCACTGGAGTTATCTTTGGTTAGCTGGCCATCCGGAAGCTCGTTGCCATGTAAGCCGCCTTGTTTCGCAGAAGAATTGCGGCTCCGGTAAAGGTAACCCGTGTCAGCTTCCATATCTCGGCTCGCATATCCTCGACCCGTGCGTCGGCCAGCTCATAACTCATCCCCATTGCCTGCGGGGCCTGTGCCTCAATGGCCGAAACTATCTCGGGAAAATCCCGTGCATAAAGATAGCCGCGCACGACCAGCTTCTGGCCGATCAGATCGGCCTCTGTCAGTAGGCCAATTTTGCGTCGTGCATCGTGCCCATCCCATCCCGGCCGGTAATCCACTGCCATTCCCAGGAGAGACGGCAGTGCCTTCTGTGCGGCTTCTTGCGTTAGCATTACCCTGTGCCCACGTGCCCCCGCGGGCGCCTTGTCGCTGGCAATATTCACCAAGGTCAAAACCCCTTCGAAGGCCACTCGGTTGGGGTGCCCAACCACATGGGGAATTTTTACTGCCATCGCTTCCAGTCGCATTCGCTCTCCGTCCATCCGCTCTTGAACCTTGTAGAAACCCTGCATTCCGCTCCGGGTCTGATTGCCATGCTTTATCCCTATTGCTCCGCTGCCGCTTCGCTCGCCAACTGCACCGCGCCATCTTTTTCCAATGGACCAATCCCTCGCATTGCCCGCACTTCGTTCACTGTATAAACACCGGCCTGCAGCAACTGCACCTGCACGGCCAGCTCTGTCTCCGCATCTTTTGCGTCGAGAGCGTTGAAGACAAATTCGAATTCTCTCCACCCAATGCATTTTCCAAAAAGATCACGCGTAATGTGCCCCGCCAGGAGCTGGGCCAAGGGTAAAATCGCTCCACGGAATGCTTCGTCGGTCAGCTCTGAGGCAGTCGATTGATTTACATCCGCCTCCAGTCCCAAAAGCAATGGCGGCAAGCCAAAAGCATTAGCTACCATCCGAATCAGAAACTCCTGCCAAGCGATACGTAAGTCCGCATCCGTTCCCTGCGCAAAGCGCAGAACCTCCGGCTTTTGTTCGGTCGAGAGCAAGGGTACCCGGCCAGTTCCCTCAATCTCGTCCTGCCACCAGCGAATCAATCTGTCGTGCTGGATAGGCGTTGCTTCGTTCAGCCACAGCGCATATTGCGCCACCGAGTTCGCCGCCAGTTTGCCTGCAAACCTGTGTGCGCTCAGAAACTGATTCACGGTTTCAAAGGCCACTTCCAAAGGACCCAGCCCGAAGGGCGTGAAGCTGCGCGGATTCATGCGCACATAGATCAGCTGGTTATCGAGCAAGTCAATGGCATTTGATTCCATCTGACCTGGCAGCACTTGTGCATAGCGCGGCATTGTTTCGTCGCCGTTCCAGCGAGGATTGATTCGAATAGAAGCTCCATCAACCGGCCAGAGCAGCGCCGGCCGCTCTTCATCACCGGTCGGCTCCATCTCAATTGCCCCATAGCCGCCGGTAAGAGCATCTTCAATTACCTGCTCAATCAGTGTGCGAAAACTGTCTGCGGCGTTCGGTTCTTCAAGCGTCCTGCGCAGCGCCTGTAGCTTTCTTTCTGTATACGCAACATCGCCGGTTCGGACTCCGCGACGGACCCTCGCCTGCCAGTCCATCGCAGCAATACGATCCTTGATAACGTTGATCGCCCGGCGCACCACGGGCGTTTCCGCAAAGCGGCGCAGATTGATTGGTGTCGGCTTAGGCAGCAAGTGCCCTGGAAACTGCACCGGGCTGAAAATCGAAGGCAGCGCGAGCGTCTTGCGCGCCGCCTCTGCATCGGCTACACCTGCTGTCATCTCCGCCCTATGCCCATTTCGCTGGCCGGTCGCTTGCCTCCATATCTCTCGCAATTGCTCCCGTACCTTCACGCGCACCATCCTTTTTCTGTTCAGCCAAAAAACAAAAAGGCACAGCCCAATCGGGCCATGCCTTATACTCCGCGCAGCTCAAAGCAATGCGCTCTGAACTGCAGTCCAATTAATTACTGACAACAAAATCAATCCTACAACAGATTGAATTAACTATCTGCAAAATCCAGAAAAATAACCTGACTTAGCCGAAAATGAGATAGAGCCTACTTTCCCACAGTTATCAGAGTAGTTATCCCTTTCAAACACGCAATTCTCTTCGCGCTGTCTCCGCAACCCGCCCTAAGTCCGATGTCGTCAATACCCTGATCTGATGCTCTTCCATCGTCTCCACGCCAAATCGATACATCTCCAGCCGCTCCGGCTCCTCGTCGGTCGCTCCAACCTTCGCTGCCGGCTCAATGATGGCGGTCAACTCCAGGCTTGCCTTCTCTATTCGCTCTACTCCTGCCCGTAGACCTGCCGCGGAAAACGCCAGCACTTTAGCCATCTCCACGCCCGGCTCCAGGCTCACCGCATGGAACATACGAATCGTCCCATTGGGCCGATAGCCAACATCAATCCTGAGTGGATCGCCTGCTCGGGTGTAGTCAGAAGCTGCAATCCGCTTGCGCAGCAGATCCCACACCCCGGCGTGTTCAAACTCGCTACGCATCTGGGCCTGGATGGCCGCCCTGCCGCTCAATCGCGGAACCTTTTCTTTGGGAAGCGGCTCCACATAGAGACGCATCAGCTCTTCTAATCCAGCAGGAAGGCTCTCGGCGAGATAAGCCTTGCTCTCCGTCAACTGCACACTCAAGGAAAGCGACTCTTCGAGCCGCCGCATCAGGTCTCCCGCTGGTTCTGCTTGGAAGCGTCTACGTAGCTCTGTTTCCATGGCCTCCAGCAGCGCAGTATCCGCTTCAGAATCGAGACAGCGTACGCGGCGCCAGTCGCGGGTAAAGCGCACCAGCGCTGGCTCCCTGCTGCCCTGCTCCCGCAAGATCACGCCGATATGAACATATTCATTCCTCACTGCATCAGGCACATACCGAAGAAGTTGAAACTCGCATTCCCGTCGCCCGCTTTGAATTGTCATCCCCGTGTCCCGTCCTATAGGGGTTGCCGTTCTAGTTAGCCCTTCCCGATATGTTAGTCCTCCAAAGCCCATCCTTCCAAGCCCTTTCCGTGGGTTCTTTGGTCATCTCTTCCCATTTAGGAAACGGTCTCCGGTCCGAAAGCCCGAATGCCTCGATCAGCTCGCGAATTCGTCTTTGCCGCTTCAGCAGCTTCTCCACCAGCGCTTCCATCTCGCTCAGGTCGCCGCCATACCACTCCGGCGGAATCTCATTGGCCGCGGCCCACACCGTCTCGGCGGCCATTGTCTCCATCCTTGTCAGCCAGGGCTCAAAAGATTCCCAGCCGGCGATCTCCCGGTACACTTCATTGCGATAGTAGACTCCACGCAGCGGCGCGTCAGAAAAACTCCATTCCCCGGCATGGAAGCAATATCCATAGTCGATAAACACCGCACGGTAGCGCCGCTCCCGTTGCCTGCGCACAAAAACCGCCTGCCGACCGTTGGCATTACCTGTCCACTTATCCAGCGTCATTATCCCGGCGAATTCGCTCAGGTTCCGTACCTCGGCCAGTTGCTCCTCCGGTAGATAATCCACCACCTGGCCTGGCATCAGTCCGCCCACAAACCGTGAGCCGAACTGCAATCCAGACTGACACCGAACCTTGGTCTTGCCCAGGTCGATCTCCAGCTCAGGAGTATTGTCAACCAGCCAGCGGGAGACCTCCACCACCTCCGCCCGCGGCGTAGCCAAGCCAGCCGCTGCTGCAATTCGCGAGGCTAGCAGCTCGTTGGCCAGCACACGCACGTGTTGCGGGTTGTTCTGGAACTTAACCACATAAGCGTGTCCATCCGCGCCCAGCATCAACTGGCCTTGCGCCCCACCCCGCATCCTCCGGATATGCTGCACCGCCAGAACCGCCAAACCCTCGCCCTCGTTCATCCCAAACCTGATTGGAATTCTAAGCGTTCCAGCTTCGACCTGCAGCTTCTAGCTCCTCCGTTTCCCTTCCAGCAAATCCGCTCGCGCTCCCAGCCCAATCGCCATCGCCAACACCAGGTCATCGTGCGCGCCGGTTCGTGCTCCGGTCTTGCCGTCCGGCATGCGCACAAAGCTCCTGCACTCTGCCAGCAACCGCCGGCTCTGGAATCGCTCCGGCTGCTCAATCAATCCTGCATCCAGTCGGCTCAACACCATAGGTCGGCTCAGTGATGTCGTCAGCCAGCCAGCTTGTCCCCCTTGGCGAAAAATGCGCTGATATCCACAGACAGTCTCCGCAAGCGCCAGCACCCCGCTGCCGTGATTGTTCCGCTCCACGACCAGCCAAGCCTGGTTATATTCCGCAGCGAGCTCGGTCAGCAAACGCGCCAGTTCCAGTCCGCCTACATGTCCGGCAAACTCCGCACATTGCAAGCCTGTTTCCAGTTCCAGAACCTCGGCTGCAGAGTAATCTCCCCCGCTCCCACCACCGGCTGGGTCCACTGCAACCAGATATTGCTTGCCCTTTAACGGGGGAAGCCAGATCTCCAGTTCTCCATTGCGCCGCATCTCAACCGGTGGAGCTATCGTCGTCAGCCGCGCCTCGATTGCCGCGAGTTCAAAGACCGAGTCTCCGCTCGTCAGAAAGCAGCTTTCCCCATCCTCTGCGTACTCTTGCCGAGCCAGACCGCGAAAATCAGCACACTTCTGCCTCCGGAACCCTATCTGCTTCAGATCAAGATGATGACGCGCAATTAGCACGCGCTCTTCTCCGGTCAAGCTCGATTCCTCCACTGCGTCTGCCCGGTAGCGCCGCTCCATCCACCAAGGGAAAAAGTGCCGCACCATCCCAGTCTCGCCGGCCTTTTGCCACTCTTCGTAAAAGCAGCCTCCCACTCCGTCTGGGGTCGATTCCAAAATCAACTCTGCGCCCGGGGCCATTGCCGCCCGCAGCCCAGCCAGCGTCTCCGCCGGATCGCCCGGCCAGCGCGCCAGCTCCGAGCAGTGCAGATTCTGCACCGTCAGTCCGCGACCGGCATTGCGGTCAGCGGCCGACTCCACCCGATACTGCGAATCAATCTCCGGGAAGACAATCTGCCGGACATTCGCGCGCGATGTCCTCAGCGGCCCCGCCCGCAGCTCTTCCGGCAGCCAGTCGAGAAACCGGTGCACAATCCGGAAAATCTCCTCGGCGGCCACCTGGGTGTGCGCCACTTGCAGTGTCAGCGTTCCGGGCTGAGTTATCGTCTTCAAAAAAAAGCGCGCTGCTGCCCAGGTTGTTAGACCCATCTGGCGCGCCTTCAGAACGATATTCTGCTCCCCTTTCCGCAGCTCGAAGGCCCGCTGCGCGGCATTCGCACGCAACGCCGCAGTGCGGCCCGCTCGGGTTCTTACTCGCAACAGCAACGAGGTCAGCTTCATTCCAACGGTCAGACCCCGTAAACTCGTCGGACGTTCATTGAGAATTATCCCAAATCTCTCCAACTCCTGCCGGTCCAACCGCTCTGGAATCAGGTCCCAATTTAGCCCCTCAGACTCAAGCACACCATCGTTCCCTCCCATTCGATCGCCATCCGTAATTTGCAAAACATTTATCTCCTGCTGAGCTGACTCACTGCCTAAGGCAACCATGTGCAGTAGCTCCCCGGCTCGATCACCAGAGCATCCGATGTGCTGCCCGATAGCCCATAGACCGTCGCGATAACCGGATTCGTGCTTCCTGTCGTGAGAGTGAACTCTATTTCATCCCTGTAGCCGGTCGCCATCGCGCTGGGTGCATCTGCCGCTGAAATTGCCGTGGTCGTCGCGGAAGTAATTGTCGTGTAAGTTGGTGCTTTATACGCGCCCGGAGAATCCTGATTGATCACCCACAGATCCGTCGGCGCATTATTCATTCCCATGCCAAACTGCACCGTTCCCACCGCTGTATTCTGCTCCCAGATAAGCACGCACATCCCGCGCTTGGCTGTGCTCGCCGGGATCGAAGGAAGCACAAGACCTGTTGTAGCGAAGCTGATCGCGGAAATTGTGGTTGCGCTCGAAAGAGACACTCCCATTGCCCCGGTAATTGTGCCGCCCGCGGTCAGCGTTCCCGTCACACTGGCATTCCCGGAACTTGTCACCGTCAGTGCCGCGGTGTTGTAATTTGTCCCTCCCTCATAGACGATGAAGCCGCCGCTCCCAGAGTGATTAACATTGTTGATCGTCACCGCTCCACTGCCTTGCGATGAGAGATTGGTTGCGCCGTTGATATACCCAGTAAAGATTGGCATCGGCGTCGTAGAGCCCTGATCCTGAATCAGGAAGTCATAACTTGTATCCTCTTCAAGCAGCCATTCGGCAACCGGCGTCGTTGCTGCGCTGTTCAACTGGATGCCGCCCAGCTCAGCCGTGGCCGATGTACCGGGTTGAATAACAATGTAATCCGTATTCGCTGAGTTATTTGCGAAGGTCGTCGCATTACCTGCAAATGTTGGTGAAACAGCAGCGACCACGTTTCCGGTGCCGGTAGTAGTTACTGACACTGGCTGCGCGCTGGAGTTAGTTCCCAACAAGGTTGCCGCAGTAGGCATCGCTATCCCATTGATCTGGGTAGCGTTGGCATTGCCCAACTGTCCTTCCAACTGCCAGTAGGTTCCGTCAAACGTTGCAGAAATCCAGTGGCCGGCGAGCAGATCACTTGCAATCAGATTCCCCACCCCACCCCACTTCTTGATCGTCGCCGCAGTCGCACCGTTGACCGCCAGAGTGGCGCTTCCGGTGTTTGCAACATCTGCCCGGAATTGAATGTGATCTCCAGCCGCTGGCGTAAAAGTTGGAGCAGTCGAGCAAGCATAGGCCGTCCCAGAGCCGGAGGCCGCACTGCAGTTCGCTGGTACACTCAAATTGTGAGATGTATCCGCCTGCAATTGTCCGCTGCTATTTGTCCCCACCACAGCCGCGCTCGTCAATCCGGAATCCGTCAACGCGGACATAGTCGTCGGATAAGGAATCGATACACTTGCCGTACCGCTGGACCCTGTGTGTGACAAAGCAAATGTGCTCGTCGGTGTAGTTCCTGTACCCAGCGTTGGTCCAAGAGTCCATGTATCAGCAGTCGAAGCAGTCCCGTTCCAGTAACTGCCTGTATGCGCAATACCAGGCCCATTAATATTCTGTATCGAAGTTGCCGCCGTCGAATTCGTCAGGTTGACAGAAGCTCCGCCGGTAAAACCTGCAACCACCGGTGATGATATATTTAGGTTCTCCGCTCCCGTTGCCGCTCCCTGGTGAGAAGAATTGACTGTCCAGTAGCCTCCCTGTGCGCCGCTACCGTTCCACCAGGAATCGCCCAGGGCAACATTGTTCGACGGATAGTTAGTCGAAGATGTGGCCGTGTTTGTCGGCAGCACTTGCAGAGTAGCGCCTACCAGATCTGATGTTGGAGAGGTCACCGAATCGCACGTCCCCGAACCAAATAAGTTGAAATCCGAGTTCGCAGCTACTCCATTCGTTATGGGTCCGCCGGTGGTTGTTGCAATCTTGACCCACCCGCTGTTCACGTTGTTCGGGTAGCAGTAGAATGATCCCAGCACACTTACATCTGTCGCCGACGCGCCCAGTAGGACGCCGATTCCATCCGGATAAGTACCATTGGCGGAAATTAGAGGACTTTTAATTGTAGTCCCTTCGCCATTCACATAGAATCCGATGTGTCCAGGTGTATCTACCTGCGCCGAATCCCAGACAACCCCGCCATTGTCCTCAAAGCTCACGTATTGGCCGCTATAAACATGCGGATGAAGATTATTTATCGGCGCCCCCTCCTCGCGCATCGATGCTCCTTTGAATCCTCCGCGGACTACAATATTCTCTGTCTCCACGTCCGTTACGTTCTTGAAATGCATCCCATAATAAAAGACAGAGTCGTTGAAAATCTCGACTTTGATTGTCCCGCTACATCCGCTGCCCGGCGTCGCGGATGTAACCGATGTGATCCCGCCACTCGATACAGTTGCCGTAAGCCCAGTTGGCATCGTCACGCACGGCTGCGCCCCTGCTCCATTCCCCCAGAGATAGACAATGGGGGGATTTGGAGTCGAAGTATAGCCAGAGCCAGCGGCAGTCACAGTATAGGCGTTTGTCGCCAGGCTCCCGCCCGACACGTTGGCTGTTACTGAAGCCATTGAAGGCAATCCAGTCAGCGCGCCAGTTACAACAATGTTTCTGAAAGTGGTCTCGTATATCCACGCCAGACTGCTTGGGTCAGCTCCAAATGTCACGATCGCATCCTCGCCACCTGAGTCTGTAAACCCTCCATCGCAGTACACATTCTCGATAATTGAACCCTGCAATCCGCTTAAGTTTATGCATGAGGAGGCATTTCCATCACCAAGCAGATACAGGCCGGATACCTTGATCGAGGCATTCAGCTGAAATGCCGGAGTATCTCCCTTGAATAACATCGCCTGATTGATCGGGCATATCTGGCGGATCGCGCTTGGCTGATTAATACCTCCCGTGCCATAGCCAATCAGACTGATTGATCGGTTTTGATACTGTGGGATGGTTATTCCAGCGCACGTATCGTAGTAAGAACCGGAACTCGTCTCCCCAAAAATAAGCACGGCATTCTGATTCGCTGTGAGTAGCCAATTCGATACTGTTGCCAGGGCGCAATCCAGTTGTGTCGTGTACAGTGTAGAACCAACAGCACATCCGCCGCCCGGAAATCCGTCTACATAGAAGACGTTATTCGCGCTGGTAATGCCCAGTGTGGTTCCAGGTGGCTGCGATACTACCTGCGTTGCGGTTGGAGTCAGACTCACTCCGGCTCCGCTGCCGGTCCCGCAACTTGCTCCAGTATTTGTAATGAATCCTGAGCTATCCACCTGCAGGCAGTTGTATCCAGAACTTGCCGCCAATCCGGGGAACTGGATTGAGGACGTTCCGGTGAAAGCAGCGTATAACGAGCTGCTGGAGCCTCCATAGATCTTGAATGCGCTTCCGGATCCAGTTTCATAGTTTATGCGCACGACCCCTGTTGTGTTCGATGCATTCACATACGTATCGCTGCTATTAGTGCTTTGATAGGCTTTGAAGCTATCAACTCCGCTGACCGCTGAATTCAAGGCCCAGTCGTTTGTCGTGTTATTCACCATATACCACTGGCTTGCACCCAAATAGCTCTTGTAAATCAGACTTTCTTTCTGAGGAACCGTCGATCCCGCCCATAATACAAAATCGTTTTCTACGTTTGCATTGTTCTTTATCTCAACGGAGTTTTGAATAGTCGCCTGGCCGGCGGATTGCAGTGTCCCGTCGAAATAGGCATCTCCCGAGCTGTCCACCGTCGCCACCGTCGACGGCGATGCGCCGCCGGAACTAAATGCTACTCCTCCAGTCCCAGAGTTTGCCGAACACTGGAAGCAGACATTACCCGTCCCAGTTCCATTGATTGCCGTTCCGTTGCTGCCGGCGCTGTTATTTTGCTGGATCTGCAGCCTTGTCGAATTATTGATCAGATCATTGAAGACCCAATTGCTAGCACCGCTTGTTCCATCTGTCAATCCCCACTGCCAGTTATATAGGCTGCTTGAAGCTCCATTGTCTACCTGTGTCTCCCAATACATCCCGCGCACATTGCCTGCACCAATTCCGAGTCGGAGGTGATTTGTCACAGTTGCATCCTGCTGGCTCGCATACCAGTCTCCGTTAATTCCATTGAACGTACGATGAAATGCATCCAAGAAACTGTTGCGGCTGCCATTGTCGGTTAACTTCCCGGTAAACATCGTGCCGCCGCTAATCCACGAATTAAACTGGCTTCCAGCGTCCGCGATTATCTGATTGTTAGAATTCTCATTTCGGACGCCGGTGAACGTATTGTTCTGCGCATTCGCGCCAAGATGCAGAGCCGTGTTGCACCCCTCTACATCTCCGCCGGCAAATGTATTTCCATCTCCTTGCTGCAAGTTGATTCCGTAGGTTCCGCTGATCGGACTGCCGCCGCTCGTCGGACAGTCAATATGTAGGCGGATGAAGGTACTCGCATTCATCCAATCGGTAGCAGCAGGGTTCGATATCTGGTGCCCGATTGCATTGATTGCAGTCTGAAACCCTGTAAATTGATTGTCAAAGAATGTTCCACCGGCATAGTTACCGGTTCCATCCAATGTCATTGCTATCTGGTTCTGATTGCCAAGGAAGTAGAGGCTTTCAAGGTCCATCTCTTGGGTTCGATAGGAGATTAACCCTTGTGCTGACGCATTAGCCGCTCCCGTAATGTTGATCACAGCATTATCTAGATGGAATCCGGAAGTGTCTACCGCATAGGTCGGATCTCCTACTTGTATCATCGCGGATGTCCCGGTGTATGCGAATACCGTTCCGCCCAGACTTCCGCTCACCGCGCTGGATCCGCGCAAAGAACACCCTCTTAAGCTCACATTTCTTGTCCCCGCTGCCACTACTACCTGATTGGATGTCGATATCGTTGCGCACGGTAGCAGAACTGTAGCATTCGCGGTAGAAATCGTCAGGTTGGCTCCCATTGTGAGGTTACCAGTAAAATTGCGTGCATCGCAGATTCCACCATAGCTCGTACTGAGTCCGGCTATGCAGGCATTTAATTTAGCTCCAAAGTCCGTACCAGTAAACCTGTCAACCTGATAATCCGCTCCTAGTTGCTGGCCTGTTACACTTCCGGAAAATATGGTTTGAGTCGCATTTAGATTTGCGCCGCCTAAATTTGCAAGGGCCTGTGATGCTGATGATGCGCCGGTTCCTCCATTGGCAACTCCGACAGTCCCGGCAGTTAAGTTCGACCCGCTCAGGTTCGTCAGGTTCGATCCATTGAACGCCGGTGCCGTTTGCCACATCGGAGTAGCTGATGCTGACCCTGTTCCTGTTTGCGTCAAAATTGCTGTTTGCGCCGCGGTACTGCCAGGCAAGCGGCTTGGCACCCCAGTTGTATTGGCGGCCACTAGATCTCCGGCCACTGATGTGAGTGGGCTGGAACTAGTTGGAGCACCACCTGTGCTTGATGGTGTTGCAGCAGGATTCGCTCCATCCAGCAAAAATGCTGTATATGTGCCGGAAGGGTAGATTGCAGTCGATGTAGTAGGATTGCAAAGACTCAGGCTCATTGTTCCGCTCGACGTTACATTGCCGCTCAGTTGCAGAGGTGCTACTACTGACGGAGCCTGAACAAAAAGTATTCCATCCGAGGTGGTAGCTCCGGGAAGAGCAACCCCTGTGATTGTGGCGCAAGTGTTTCCAGTCACTATGCCGCCCGAGATAGTGAACGCCTGGGAGCTGAAATCAGTGATCGGGAGCGTGTTGTCTGTTGAAGATATTGCGCCCTGGCGCACACGCAGACCGGGCGCTTGTACAGCTGACGGCCCCGTAAAATGCGTGCCCCCGTATTCGTTTTCGAATACAAAGTACCTTGGGACTGCTGCTGATCCAGAGTACGCTGACATGGCGTATCTCAAACACCACTCGTCGCTGTCCGTACTTCCGGTAGAGTAACTCCCGAACGCAGTGAAGCACTCTTCGCCGGAGTCAGCCGCACCATTCGGATTCTTGAGATTAGAATTGGCATGGATAATTCTGTCTGACTGAGGTTGAACGTTCGCGATAGTATATCGTGATGCAACCCGGCTATTTGTTGAGTTGACGCCGGTGCGCAGACTGGTTTGCGTTTGCGTATAGGAATTCCGCCATGATTCACCTACAACTTCCTCGGAATCAATACCTGCGCCCTCGACATTTCGTATCATTACAGCCGTCGGTGTTTGCAGAAGAATGTCAGCTTCCAATTGCGTATTTACTGGATCGTACGGGTTGGGACACACTCCTGGCGTACCCCATGGACTGCCCGGCTGGCAGTCACCGCTATCTTCTCCGGCCATTGTGTCTATAAGGAGATCATCCGGAGTTGTAACAATCAGTGGGTAGCTCATTCCAAGTTTAACGACGTAATTTCGTATAACATTTGCGTTTGACGCTCGTTGTCCGCGCGAGTAGTATGCTATCCCGATCCCGAATATTCCTCTCCAGAATGCGTCCTTGTCTATACCCAGCAGTGCGTACTGGGAATCCGTCAAGCGCGTAGCATTGTCAGCAACATGAAAAAAGTTTGTATTAAACCATGTATCTAGTCCGCTTTGGTTTGCTACTACTCCTCCAACCGGTGTCGTCGGCTGAATTGCAAAAAACTGATAACCATCAATTAAAATGTCATCAGCAAAATCACTTGTAGCCACCGGGCATTGGCTTTCCGCTCGGCATTGCCACCATCCGCCGACAATAATCCCAGCCATGGATTGAAAATTCAGGTCTCGGAACTCGGACAATTGGATTACATTCGCAAGTATTGATACGCCTGTCGCGCTTGTATTCACGCCACGGAACAACCATTCCCCAGAAAATCCTGGCGCCGCCCAGGCAATGAAGGCATGCGCGACTGTCAAATCGTATACTGAATAGTTGACAATTTGCTGATCTGAGCCAAACACCGCAGTAAATGGCGGTGCGAGTGTGAAGCTTGTCGAATATTGACTGAATGCAGATTTTATGGTTGCGGAGTTTCCGTAAATGGTTAAGCCATTTGGCACTCGAATGGAGAACCCCAACTGTCCTGGTATTTCCGGAGCCAACGGTGCGCAAGCACTTCCTGCAATCGGTGGTGTCTGGGCCGCATTTGATATCGCACAGGTATCTCCTGTAGCTGGGGCGCTGCCGTCGTCAGCACCTGTTGGCATGTAACCTGTGACTTTTGCTACATAGTATAATTTATTTGCTGTAAATGAAATGGTTCCCGGCGTCGTTCCGTTGTTCGTTGCATATTCAATCGCATTGTTTATGCACTGCGTGTCGTCTGTCACTCCGTCCGCTGCACATCCAAAGTCGTCTACGCGGACCTTATCGCTATATGTACTTGTTCCTCTTCTCTGGTCAAGTACTGGTATCGGTACTGAAGCCGGAGGAGGAGGCGCCACGGATATTGTCGGGCAGCTAGTATAGCCAGATCCCCCATTTGTGATCGTGTAGCTTGTAACTTGTCCTCCGCTTATGTTGGCCGTTACCGCTAACCCACTACCTCCAAACCCTGAACCGTTAACTGTCACCACAGGGCTCGTTGTGTATCCAATTCCCATTTCTCCTGGGTTCACCTGCGTTATTGCGCCGCCTCTTGTTAAATCATAGACGCAGGTCGCAGTTGCCGTAATTGATGCCGCTTGTGCGTAAGTTCCAACTGTTCCTGGAGGTATTAGTGCAGATGTGGCGCTAGCTATGCAGGCTCCCACGCTGGAGCTTTGGGCGCAATTCGTGGTGCCATTGATTTCTGGAGCTGTTAGCGGTCCGGTGAGTGTTCCACCCGCAATGGGCAGGACTCCGCTTCCGCTCGTGATTTGGTTCGTAATTGCCTGATCAACATATCCTTTTGTTGCGGCCTGGTTCGATTGCGTTGGAGCTTGTGCAATCGAGATTGATTGGAAGGATGGCACAAATGATAACCAGGCGGTTCTGACATTTGTCGATACGGAAGGTGACAGTCCGGACGCGGTCACTGGATTTCCTTGCGTGGAGTTATCACAAGTTGGGTTTCCTGTAACGGTGTTATATGAAATCGCGAGCACTTGCCAACTAGTAGTCAGACTTAATATTTTATCAGCAAATATGCATGCTACTCCCGATCCGTTTACTCCAGTTAGTTTTAGCTCCTGAGTGGATGCAATGTCCGCTTTCGCTGCAATGTACCAATTTCCGGAGCCGACAGGAAAAGTTTTTCCGAGAATAAGCGCGTTTGCTATTCCGCGTACATGCCAAATGCCAGTCGTGTCCCAAGCGCCGCCGATTGCATTTACATACGATCCGGTCACTGGCGCAGTCGAATCTTTACCGAACAGGCTTCCCGTTCCGCCACTCTCACCAGCAGTCCACAGCAGATCTTCGGCGCTCAAAAATAGGTCATTCAGGCTGGTAAAGGCCTGGTTTGCAGACCCTCCACCCAGCAGTGCAAAGTCCGACGATATTGTGCCTGCTGCAAGCCGAGCGGGTTCAACCCCTGTCTCGCCACTG
>Ga0181534_10000079_pt1 | contig 69835 bp, 58 predicted proteins | sample PEATcosm2014_Bin_37_FD_119758 | JGI IMG/M metagenome (GOLD analysis project Ga0181534, IMG submission 119758) | Peatland microbial communities from MTU Mesocosm Facility, Houghton, MI, USA - PEATcosm2014_Bin17_10_metaG | ecosystem: Environmental > Terrestrial > Soil > Wetlands > Peat | place... | reverse complement strand
CGCATTCTGGGGACTGAGCAACTTTGCGCTCATGGACATGGGCGACACGTACTTCGCGCCGCGCGTTGAATTCAACCCGTACGTGCATACCTGGTCGCTGGGAGTCGAGGAGCAGTTCTACCTGGTGTTTCCCGCAGTGTTCTTCTGTTGGTTGCGATTCAGGAGAAGCTCGGTTGGCTGGCAGCGCTTTGCGTGCAACGCGCTGCTGACAGTGCTGTTGATTGCCTCATTGGGTTACTCGGCGTACGTGACGTTTCACGCGCCGGGGATCGCCTATTACAGCTTGCCCAGTCGTTTCTGGGAACTGGCTGCCGGCGCGGCGCTGCTGCAACTTCAAATTGCGGGAGGCGGGCTGCTGCGCGCGCGGGAGAGAATCCAACTCGTGCTGTCGGTGGCTCTGATCGTCGGCTGCCTGTGTTTCGCCGATGAGGCGGCTTTCCCGTTCCCGTGGGCCATTGCAGCAGTGCTCGGCAGTGTGGGCTTCATCGACCTGGTGACTCGCTCAGAACGCATGAATTCGGCCCTGAGTTGGGCACCGGTCGTCTGGGTTGGGAAGATCTCTTATTCGCTGTACCTGTGGCACTGGCCTGTGTTTGTTCTGTGCCGCTGGACTGTGGGGCTGGATTCGTGGGTGGCCCGGGTCGCGGCGGTGGGTGCCACCTTTGCGTTGGCGTGGGCATCGTATAGCTGGGTGGAGAATCCGTTTCGCAAGGGGACGATCATCCGGAATCGGGCACCCCGGTGGATTGTTGCGGCCGGCCTGGCTTGCGCGCTCGTGGCATGGCTCGGGGACCAACTGATCGATCGTGCCCATCGGCGCATTACTCTGAGCGTGACCCGTGACATGGCGAGCTGGTATCCGGTTTCCGCGCCGGGTCGTGACACAGGCACGGGCAACAGTCAGTGTGCGGCACCTGGTAACACCGACTGCGATATCACAGGTCATGAGCGGCATCTGTTCATGAGCGGCAACTCACATGCGATCGCTTACGAGGTCATGCTCGGGATTTTGGAGCATCGCTCGCCGATAGATGTCAGCGACTATCGGCACCCGGGTTGTGCGTTGCTGTTGCTCGATGCTCCGATGACTGACGGTACCCCCGAGTGCAGAAGGTTTTATCAGACCACCCTCGCGGACATCGAGTCGCAGGTGAAGCCCGGCGATATCGTGTTCTTGCCGTCACTACGGCTCCCCCGGTTTGCTGATCAGTTCGCGCGCTATTCCGACGAGGAGGCGCTCGAAAAGCTGGACGGCGAGCCGGCCAAGCGCGACCGGCAGCGGGCGGTGGACGAGGCGGATGGCGTGTTGGATCAACTCGTGAGCCGCGGGGCCACGGTCATCCTCGAAGCACCCAAGCCCATTTTCAAGGCACCCGCCTTTCGCTGCTCGGACTGGTTCAATCGGCGCAACCCGATCTGCCAGTCGGGATTGACGATGTCACGGGATTATCTCCTGCACTATCGGCAGCCGGTACTGGATGCGGAGATCGAGCTCAGCAAACGACATGCGCACGTCTACGTATGGGATCCGTTCGATGTGTTGTGCCCCAAGGCAACCTGCGAGGCGGTCGTGAATCGCAAGCCGCTGTTCTTCGACGCGGATCACCTCAGCGCCGCGGGCAACCGGGCTGTCTACCCGGACTTCGTAGCGTTTCTGAGGACTCACCTCGATCGTTGACAAGCCGTAACCGGGTGTCGCAACCTGTTGCGCTTTCAACGGACTGCCGACATGAGCCCAGCTGCAGACAATATCGACGAGCGGATCGAAGACCTGGCGGACTGGCGCGGTGAGATGCTGGCGCGGGTGCGCAAGCTCATTCTCGAAGTCCATCCTGACATCGAGGAAGAGTGGAAATGGCGCGGCGTGCCGGTGTGGTCGCTCGAAGGCATCCTGTGCACCGGGGAGTCGTACAAGGAGGTCGTGAAACTCACGTTCGCCAAGGGCGCCCGGATGAAAGATCCGAAGAAGCTGTTCAATGCCAGCCTGACCGGCAATGCCCGGCGCGCGATCGATCTGTTCGAGGGCGACAAGCTCAATGCGACCCACTTCAAACAGCTGATTCAGGCGGCCATTGACGTGAATATGGCCGACAAGGCGCATCGCGCCAAGTTGAAGGCCCTCAAACGGCATTGATGAAACGGAAACATGTGATTGCGGGGCTGTTTGCGGGCGTGGGGGGCCTCGAACGGGGTCTCGCCCGTGCCGGTCATGAGACCGCACTACTCTGCGAAAACGATACGGCGGCTACCGCCGTCCTGAAGACCCGTTTTGACGAGACGGATCTCCACGACGATGTGTGTACGTTGCGACGGCTGCCCAGTGAGACGACGCTGCTCGCAGCGGGTTTTCCTTGCCAAGACCTGTCGCAGGCGGGGAAGACGGTGGGTATCGCTGGTGCGCGCTCCGGTCTGGTCGGCGAAGTTTTCCGATTGATTGAAAAGCACCGTACACCGTGGGTGCTGCTCGAGAACGTGCCGTTCATGTTGCAACTGGGACGCGGTGAGGCGATGAACGTCATCACTACGACCCTTGAAGCACTCAACTATCGATGGGCGTATCGCGTCGTCGACACCCGATCGTTCGGACTCCCGCAGAGACGACGTCGTGTCTATCTCGTGGCCGCGTTACACGAGGATCCCCGCGGCGTGTTGTTCGCCGATGAGGCGGGGCCGGCGGAACCCACCGCGAAGGTCGGTGACCGAATCGCGTTTGGTTTTTATTGGACTGAGGGCACGCGCGGACTCGGATGGGCGGTGGACGCCATTCCCACGCTGAAAGGCGGCTCTTCCATTGGCATTCCCTCGCCGCCGGCAATTCTCCTGGAGAGCGGGGAGATTGTGACGCCGAGCATTCGGGATGCGGAGCGGCTGCAGGGATTTCCCTCGGATTGGACGCAGCCTGCCGAGGAGGTCACCCGCAAGGGACTGCGTTGGAAACTGGTGGGGAATGCCGTCAGTGTTCCAGTTGCTGAATGGATCGGCCGCCGCTTGCGTGAGCCCGGCAGAGTGTTGGATTTCGACACGGCGGCCCTGAAACCTCACACGCCGTGGCCAACCGCAGCGTGGAATGTCGGACAGGGGCGATGCCGGGTCAGCGCGAGTGAATGGCCCGTGCGCCGCAAGCCGCAGTCGCTACATTCTTTCTTGCGCTACCCGACTGCGCCGCTGTCAGCAAAGGCGACCGCGGGGTTTTTGAGTCGGGCACAGGTCGCACCGCTCAAGTTTGATGACGGATTCCTCGATGCGATCCGGGCGCATTTGAAGCGCATGGAGAAGCGCGTAGCCGCTTAGGAGCCGGTTACCGATGGGCGCGCCGTGGCGTCGCGTTCGCATTCGCATGAGTCAGGGCGCGTCACGGTTGAGGATGGCGGCGATGCCGTCCTTTGCCTCCGCGTTGGTTGGGTTGTAGACAATCAGGGTGAGGTCCGAGCGTCCGTCTATCGCGAACGCCGAATATTCAAACTCGATGGTACCGATGACGGGGTGGCGTATGCGCTTGACGCCCTCGTGATGGGCGCGAAGATCGTTATCGGCCCACATTGCCTTGAATTCAGGACTCAGTCGACACAGCTCCTGCACGAGAGGCTCCACCTCAGCCGCCGCCCCTGCCCGCGTGGCGTCCACCCGGAATGCACCCACGACGAAACGTGCGACGCTTTCCCAATCGTACTGAGCAGCGCGAGCCCGCGGATCCAGAAACATCACTCTTAGAACATTTCTTTGTTCGGGTGGCAACTGACTATAGTCAGTCAACATCACGGTTGCCGCCCGGTTCCAGGCCACAATGTCCCAGATCGCGGTTCGGATGATCGCAGGACTGGGCTCCAACGCATCGAGCACACGTTGCAGGCGCGGAGTGACGCCGTCGTTTTTCTGGTAGCGAACATCGGGCGCTCGTCCGAGGCCGAGCAGGAAGAGATGCTCACGCTCGACGTCCGTCAACATCAGTGCGCTGGAGATTCGGTCGAGTACGTCGGCTGACGGCGCGCCACCGCGGCCTTGTTCGAGCCACGTGTACCAGGTGGGGCTGATGTTGGCGCGCTGCGCGACTTCCTCCCGACGCAGGCCGGGCGTGCGGCGGCGGCCTGCCGGGAAACCGAAGGCGGATGGGTCGAGCTTGCTGCGGCGGTCCTTTAGATAGGTGCCCAGCGGGTTGTCTTGCATGGTAGTGACTATAATAGGATAAAGCTGATGCTTTACTAGAATAGTCTATCATCCGGGGCGGCGACAGGTATTGCCCAAGTTGCGGGCATTCATTGAACACGTAAAGAGAGTGCTATGACATTGCTCGCGTTGCTGGTTGGTTTGGGGGCTGTCGCGGCGGAGGCTCCTGCACCGCCGCCGACACGGTCGTATAGCGATCCGGGGGCTCCGGCCTTTGTGGTCGGTAGTCCAAACGGCGCGGACGGCAACTTTGTGATTGGGCCTGACTACCCTGCTCCGTCGATTGCGGAGGCACCTGAAGGGAAGTTGCAGCAGTTCACGATGGACTCCAAGGATAGTCGCTTCTATCCGGGCGTTGGACGGGATGTGTTTGGCACAGTCGACCCTGACAATCCCAGGACGCTGATCGTCAACACTCACCCGCAACCGTACCAACGCACCATCACGGTTTATATTCCCAAGCAGTACAAACCGGGCTCGAAGGCGCCGTTCATTGTCATTCACGACGGGCCGAAGCTGGGTGAGATGGACACGACCGTGCCGCGCATTTTGGATCGTTTGATTGCGCAGCGGCGTGTGCCGGTGATGATTGCGATTATGATTCAGAACGGCGGCGGGGATGCTCAGGGTAGTGAGCGGGGCCTGGAGTACGACACGCTGTCAGGTAAGTTCGCTGAGTTCATTGAGGCCGAGGTGTTACCCGCGGTTGAGAAGACCTATTCGGTGCAGCTCACTCGCAAGCCTGATGGCCGCGCCGTAATGGGTTGCAGCTCGGGTGCGGCCGCTGCGTTCACCATGGCCTGGTTCCACCCTGAGTGGTATCACCGGGTCGTGAGCTACTCAGGCACCTTCGTAAACCAACAGTGGCCATTCAACCCTGACACGCCGGGCGGGGCCTGGGACTATCACAACAAGCTGATTGCGGCGAGTCCGCCTAAACCCATCCGGCTGTGGATGCAGGTGGGAGATCGGGATCTTTTCAACCCGAACATTATGCGCGATGACATGCATGACTGGGTTGCGGCCAACAACCGGATGGCTACGGTGCTGAAGTCCAAGGGATACCACTATCAGTATGTGTTCACCCTGAACTCGGGGCATTGCGACCGGGCTGTGCGGTATCACACCCTGCCGGAGGCATTGGAGTGGGTTTGGAAGGGTTATCGCTAGAGCGGACCCGACTCTTCCTCGCGGACGTCGTAGACTTTCGGGTGCTCGCGCGTGACGCGCTCAGGACCCGTACGCTCAGTTGGCAGCGCGGGCGGCTCGCGAAGCTCCATGTAGGTTACTTTCAGGAGGGTCATAGCTGACTCAGGCGCGCCAGGCCTGCGACGATGGATCGCTCGGGGATGATGCCGGTGCCGTAGCCGAAGAAACCCATACCCACCCCTACATCGCGGGCTCGCTCGACGAAGTCGTCGGCGGAGCGTTGGGTGTGGACTGCGATGTGCGCAACTGTCACTCGTGACGTTGGTTCGGTAGCCGTTAGAAGCCGAGGGTCATTTGCGCCCGGTTGGTGGCTGGCGGGCGGAACAAGTCGGTGCGCAGCTCGAAGCGCTCGTCGGGTGCATCAAAGCCCAATCGGCGCTTGGCGACCTGGAAACGCTTTCTCAACAGCTCGGCGAAAATGCCTGTGCCGACCATGCGGGTGCCGAATTCGGCTTGGTAGTCTTTGCCACCGCGTGATTGATTGATGAGGGACATCACGTGCTGCGCTCGGTCGGGATAGTGCTCGGCGAGCCATTCGCGGAAGAGATCTTTCACTTCGTGCGGCAAACGCAGCAGTGTGTACGAGGCGCGGGTGGCGCCCGCGTTTTTCGCAGCCTCGAGAATGTGCTCCATCTCATGATCGGTGAGCGACGGAATGACGGGCGCAACCATCACGCCAACGGGAACACCAGCGGCTGATAGCTGCTCCAGCACCCTCAATCGTGCTTGAGGAGAGGCTGTGCGCGGCTCCAACGTGCGTTTGATGTCGTTGTCGAGGCTCGTGATGCTGACCATGACCGAGACGAGACGATCACGGGCCATGTCCTGTAACAGGTCGAGGTCGCGCACAATCAAAGCGCTTTTGGTGACGATCGAAATCGGATGGCGGGTCTCGGCCAGGACCGCGAGCACGCTGCGCGTGACCTCCATCTCCTTTTCCAGAGGCTGCCAACCGTCCGTGTTGATTCCCAGAGCAATCGTTTTGCACTCGTACTTGCGAGCACTCAGCTCGGTGCGCAACAACTCCACCGCGTTGTCTTTGTAAAAGAGCTTGGATTCGAAATCGAGACCGGGCGACAGACCGAGATACGCATGCGTCGGCCGAGCGAAGCAGTAGACGCATCCGTGGCTGCAGCCACGATAGGGGTTGATGGACTGATCGAAACCGATGTCAGGCGAGTTGTTGGTGGTGATCACGCTTTTGGCGCGATCAGGCAGCACGGTCTGCGACAGCGAGGGTGTGCCCTCTTCCTCCTCCTGATACCAGCCATCGTCGGTTCGTTCGACGACGGTTGATTCAAAGCGAACAGGCGGGTTGGAAAGGGCCCCGCGGCCTTTGAGGTGCTGAGAGCCCAGAATGCGGCGGGTCATGCGGGGATGATACGGGGGGTGGCGGGGCGCGTAAATCCAGCAGGGTGGAGGGGTGGATACTGTATGGGCCGATGCACCGTGATCTCAGGCGTGGGCTAGCCGGAATGCGCTGCGACGCTTCGGGGGCAACTTGCTCGCGGAGGCCGCGGACCAGGCGGCGTAGGCGCGGCAAGGGGGCGCTTACAGTTGCTTACCGTGTGACAGGACCCATACCGGGGGCCTGGAGTCGGTATCCAAATATGCAGAATTCTCGAGCGTTCACGGTCAATTCAGGATGGGGGTTGCGCGTTGAATGAGGGAGATGCAGTGAAAAAGTCGAGGAGCTCCTATGCCAGCGGTGAACGACGAACAGTTGCCTCATGTGACGTCCAGTGTTGAGCGGTTTCTGATCAATCCGGACGGCAATGCGGATGGGATGATTCTGCTCAATGGCGTGGAGGTGTATTTCGCGCCGTATCTGTCGGATGAGGTGTTGATGGCGATCCATGTGGGTGACCGGATTACGGTGTACGGCGAGTTACCGATGGCGGAGCCGTTGATTGTGGCCGCGGTGATTGAGGCAGAGGACGGATCCCGGATTGAGGACGTTGGTGCACCGACCGCGCGCGCGGAGAGAGCGCGCCAGCAGGGGGCGCGTAGCCAGCTTCAGATTGAGGCACTCGTCCGCCGCACATTGCATGGGCCGACGGGAGAGTTGCGCGGGATTTTGCTGGATGACGGCACCACCGTTTCGTTGCCGATGCACGGCGGGGAGAACCTGGGTCAGCTGCTGAGCCCTGCGAGTTGGGTGACAGTACGAGGAGCTGGAATGGTTACGGCCCTGGGGATGGCGATTGAGGCCGACGAAATTGGACGCTCGGCGGAGGAAATGCGGGTGCTGCAGCATTGATGACGCCGGCGGGACCGCTACAGGCCGATCGGAATGTTGGACCAGGTTGGGGCTGGGCGGAGATCGCTGCGACGCGCGGCGGGGCGGCGGCTGGCCGAGAGCGTTTGCGCCCAAGGGTCGGAGCTGCGGCGATCGCGGCGCTTCTGCCGTGATTGGTCAGGTCGAGAGGGCGTTGGACCGGGTTGGAGCTAGGCCGAGATCGCTGCGAGGCGCGGCGGCGGCGGCGGCGGCCGAGAGCGTTTGCGCTGAGGGGATGGAGCTGCGCTGACCGGGGTGTGCAGGTCTGCGGGCGGTACAGTGAATTCGAGGCGATGGAGGGTGTAGCTGGCACGACGCCGGTCGCGCTGCCAGTATCTGGGTACGAATCCTGATCAGGGAGTACCCGATGACCATGACGCTCGAGGAAGTCGACCGCGCGGCCAACCTCGTCTACCAGGTGATGGCGCCTACGCCGCAATATGCGTGGCCCAAACTGCGCGCTCGAACTGGCTGCAACGTATGGGTGAAGCACGAGAACTACACACCAACGGGTGCGTTCAAAGTGCGCGGCGGCCTCGTGTACATGGATCGGCTCGTGAAAGCCAATCCTGCAATTGCCGGAGTCGTCACCGCGACACGCGGCAACCACGGGCAGTCGATCGCCTATTCTGCAGGCCGTGCCAAAGTGCCGGCGACTATCTACGTTCCGCACGGCAACTCGCCGGATCAGAATGCATCCATGAGCGCCTTCGGAGCCCGTGTCGTCGAGTTCGGGAAGGATTTTGATGAAGCCAAGCACGCGGCGCACCGCGTCGCCGCGGCTGAGAACCTGCACTTCATTCCCTCGTTTCATTGGGATCTCGTGACGGGTGTTGCGAGCTATGCGTTGGAGTTATTTCGCGCTGTGCCCAAACTCGACGCAGTGTATGTTGGTGTTGGGATGGGATCGGGGATCTGCGGTCTCATCACGGTTCGGGACCTGTTGGGGTTGCAGACGGAAATCATCGGGGTTGGAGCTGCGAATGCGCCGGCAACCGCCCTCTCCTTCGAGGCCGGCAAACCCGTAACCACTCCGACCGCCCGAACATTCGCTGACGGCATCGCCACACGCGAGCCGCTTGCCGAAGTGATTGATGTGATCCGCCGGGGCGCGGCGCGATTCGTCAAAGTCACCGAGGACGAGATAGCTCACGCCATGCGGGCCTACTTTGACGATACACATCAGGTCGCGGAAGGGGCTGGGGCGGCACCGCTCGCGGCGTTGATGCAGGAGCAGGAACGCATGGCCGGGAAGACTGTGGCCGTTATTCTGAGCGGGGGAAACATTGAGCGGCCGCGCTTTCTGCAGGTTTTAACAGGGGACACACCCGGACAGTAGTAGACTCCCCGGACTTCACCTCCGGGGAGCGCAGCTCAAATGCAGACCACGTTGCTGGACACGCCCCGCTCGACGACTCACGAAGTCTTTGAAACCGTTAGAACTATTTCCCGCGAGACGCCGCTGCTCACCGCCGCGGCGCTCGATGAGATCGCGGGCTGCCGCCTGTTCATCAAAGCGGAATCTCTGCAGCACACGGGCTCATTCAAGCTGCGGGGCGCGTTCTATCGGCTGAAGAACATGGACCCCACACTGCGCCAGAATGGGGTGGTTGCGTTCTCGTCCGGCAACTTTGCGCAGGGATTAGCCCGCGCGGGTCAGATTCTGGGCGTCCCGGTTACGATCGTGATGCCCCATGACGTCCCGCAAATGAAAGTTCTGGGGACGAAGCGCTACGGCGCGCGGGTCGTGTTCAGTGAGCCGGATGGACGTCCCCGAGAGATGGTGGCTGCGGAAACCGCTGCCAACCTGGCTGAGCGCGAGCATCTTACGCTGCTTCATCCCTTCAATGACTCGGATGTTGTGTTGGGGCATTCGAGTTTGGGGACGGAGTTGCTGCAACAGTTTGCAGCCCTGCACGAAGAACTACCGCTGGATACGTTGTTGGTGCCTGCGGGCGGCGGCGGCTTGGCGGCTGGCATCGCACTGGCCTTGCGGTCGAATGGGTCTACAACGCGGCTGATCGCCGTGGAGCCGAGCGGCTACGATGATCTTGCTCGCTCGCTGGCGGCAGGCGAGAGGCATCAGAATGAGACCGCTTCGCGGACTCTGTGCGATGCCTTGCAGGCTGTGTCGCCGGGGGCGGTGCCCTTCTCCGTATTGTTGGAAACACTCAGTGGCGCGCTGAGCGTGACCGATGAGGATGTTAAAGACGGGATGCGCGCGGCGTTGGAGCATTTGAAGCTCGTGCTGGAACCGAGTGGCGCAAGTGCGTTGGCTGCGGCGCTCGTTGCCAAGCGGCGCGGAGTGGATCTGGGGAGCCGAGTTGGAGTGGTCTGCTCGGGAGGCAATATCGGTGCGGCGGACTTTGCCAAGTTGGTTGCGCACTAGGGGTCTGTCGGACTGATGGGCGCAGTCGCGAGGCTGGCGCTGAGCGAGGCTGGCGCTGAGGCTGGGCCTGAGCGAGCCTGCGCGGCCCGGCAGAACTGGGCGATCCCGCTGCGGGCCGGCCGGCAGCATGCGAACATTAGTCAGACCGGCTCCTGGGAGGCGGGCTCCTGGGTGGAAGCCTGGTTGGAAGCCTGGTTGGAAGCCTGGGTGGAGGCCTGGGTGGAGGCCTCCGTGAGACCCTGCGCGGAATGGCTCTCGGCGGACTGGCGGGAGCCGAGGAATTTTTCGAGGATTCGGGCGAGGGACTGGCGATCCAGCGGTTTGGTGAGATGCTCGTCCATGCCGGCGGCCTTGCACTTCAGGTCGTCGCCACGCATGGCATGCGCGGTCAGGGCGACGATCGGAATGTGTTGATCGGAGCGCTCCAGGCTGCGAATTTCCCGCGTGGCGTCGTAGCCATCCAACTCCGGCATCTGACAGTCCATCAGGATCAGGTCATACCGACCGGTTCGCCAGGCGTTGACGGCCGCCCGGCCGTCGCCTACCGCATCGACGTCATATCCGAGTTTCTGCAGCGTCCGGGTGGCCACTTTTTCATTCACTGGATTGTCCTCCGCGAGAAGGATGCGATGGTTTCCTGAGATGGGCTGTGGCACGGCGGCGGATTCCTCGACGGGGGCGCTGGTTGCGGGAGCGAGGCGAGCGGTAAACCAGAACGTGGAGCCGACACCTTCGCGGCTTTCAACGCCCGCATCGCCGCCCATCAGGTGCGAGAGTTGTTTGACGATCGACAAGCCCAATCCGGTGCCTCCGTAACGGCGCGTCGTAGAGGCGTCGACCTGGGAGAAGGGTTTGAACAGGGCGGCCATGCGGCCCGCGGGAATACCGATTCCGGTATCACGGACTTCGAAGCGGATCAGGAGGGAACCTGCTTCGTTTGAGACAACGAGCCCGCGCACAGCGATCTCACCACGCTCGGTAAACTTGACGGCGTTGCCACACAAGTTGACGAGCAATTGGCGCAGGCGGCTCGGATCACCCTCCAGGGTCTCGGGTGCCGCCGGATCCATCTGGGCGCTGATATCAACATTCTTCGCGTGCGCCTGCGGCTGCAGCAGCCGCACAATATCATCGAGCAACTGCCGCGGCCGGAACGGCCGGTTTTCCAGCTCCAGCTTGCCCGCTTCAATCTTGGAAAAATCGAGCACATCGTTGATGACCACCAACAATGCACGGGCGCTGTCGCGAATGGTTTCAGCATAGCCGCGCTGTTGTGGGGGCAGCGACTGATCGAGCAGCAGCTCGGCCATGCCGATCACACCGTTCATGGGCGTGCGAATCTCGTGACTCATGTTGGCCAGGAAGTCACTCTTGGACCGGTTGGCCACTTCCGCGACCCGCGCCAACTCGGTGGCACGCCGTTCAGCGGCGACGAGTTGATCATGTTCCTGCAGGGAGAGGTTTTGCCTCACGGCGGCCAGTACCACCACCAGGGCTGAACCGATGATGGTGGCCAGCTTCTCTGAAGCCAGTACGTTCGTCAGCACCCAGGTCAGCGCGACACTCGACATGGCAAGTGCCACTACGAGCAATGGGATCAGCCTGAGGAGCGCCTCGCAGCGGCGCTGCCACTGGTCATCGGTACGAGCCGCGGTGTGCCAGGTGCTTGCACCGTAGCCCATCAGCAGGGCGATGAGGGAGAAGGCCAGATTGAGCCAGGAGCCGCCCTCCCACAAATTGATCTGGTAGCCGTTGTTCCACACCATCCATAGCGCTGCGTTGAGCACAGTTGCCAGGAGCAAGAGCGTCCAACGCCGATCGGGGACCAGGCGCAAGGTGGGTGCGACCACGATACAGACACAGGCCGGTGTCAGCATGCAGATTGGATACACGATCAGGATGATCAGGGCCACGGTGCTGATGGAGCCCTGTCGCGGCAGGTAAAGATCCAAGGTCACCGTGAGGATCACGAGCGCCATGGCCGATACATCGAGCACGAATGCTTTCCGGTGAGCAGGCGCATGACCGTGAAATGTCGCCAGCAACCCCATCACAAAGCAGGGCCCGAGACTCAAAAACAGCAGGTCCGAGAGATTCGGGATGGGCGTCATCCCGGTAATGCCCTGCACATCAAACAGCAGCTGAGCCACCAGAGTCAGTGTCAGACCGCGGGCAAACCAACGCCGCGGCCCGCGTTCACAGTCATCTGCCGTTCGTACGCCCCACCAGGCCAACACTGTGGCGGCCAAATAGGCAATGGTCCAGTGGAAATAGTCGAACAGCTGCGAAGTCGAAGTATCGTGACTGACGCGCGCTGCGGAAAACCCGGCTACCACAGCCAATGTGCTGTACAGCAACACCTGCTTGCGGGTGCGCTGCGCAACAGTCAAGGGGGTATCCGCGAGGAGCGCTGTCATTGAACGGAAGAGCATAATGCGTGCGCGGACGTCGAGGAATCGTCCGACCGCTCACTTCGCGAGTTTGTTGCGGTGCGAATCGCTATCTGTGCGCCACAACAGGACACAGGTTTTCCGGCGTGTCCATGCCCTGCACGCGAATGCGGATATACGGTGCCCATTCCGCAGTCTGCAGATTGCGATTGGCGATTTTGCAGGCCGATCTCTTCCAGTCATCCACATTGACGGCCCACAGAATCAACTCACCATCCTGACTACCTGAGACGAGGCTGTGACCATCGGGGCTGAAGGAGACACTGTTCACGGTGGCCTGATGGCCCACCAGCGGATCGCCCAGTCGGGCGTTGCGTTCGGCATCCCAGAGAATCACGCGAGTGTCCCAACTGCCGGAGGCGAGAATGGTGCCATCCGGACTGAAAGCCACCGTGGAAACCGTCTGAAGGTGATCATTCAGAGGCGCTCGTTCGTGCCACTCACTCTGTTTTGGTTGGTTGGGGACATCCCACACGGCAATGCTCTTATCCCACTTGCCGGCAACGAGCTCAGTGCCGTCCGGGTTGAACGACACGCTGGTCACAAAAGAGGAGGACGGCCCGGGAATGGATTTCGGTTTTGCCTGAGGCGTTGCCAGCGTCCACAGCGACACGCCACCATCCACCCGGCCTGCCACGAGGATCGAGTCATTCTGACCAAACGCAAGACTCCATTTGGGACAGGGGCCTGCCGGCCAACGTCCTACCTGGCAAGTGTCACCCCCCAGGTTCGTCACCGCTCCGCTCGCCGCATCGACGATCCTGAGAGCCCCATCGGAGGTTGCCCAGGCCAGCCGGTTGCTCTTGCGGGCAAACGCCAGGCCGGACACGGATACTGGCGGCACGGCTTTGGACAGCGTGGGAATGATCCGCTCCTGACCATCGCTGCCGTGGATGACGAGTTGCCCATCCTCGCCGCCGTAAGCCAGGAATTGGCCGTCAAAACTAAAGGCCGTGCCACCGTTGTCGATGCTCGCGTGAGTGGTCACAACCGTGCGCTTCCCAGCGGGCACCGTGTAAAGGCTCACCTGACCATCCAACGTTCGAACCGCAACCGCTTTGCCATCCGGCTCGAATGCAACGGATGAGATGCCGGCCTGCTCGTGTCCCAGCACGAAGTGCAATTGATCCCGGTTGTTGTTGGTGTCCCAAACGATGACCCGTTTGTCAGGCGTGCTGCTCGCGATGAGCGTGCCGTCCGGACTCATGGCAGCACTGACGGGGGCCGCGGCGTCCTTCTGGATCGGAACCCACACCCGACGCGACTGCTTGAAGTCCCACAACATCAGGTTGTCGGAGCTGCCAACGAGCAACTCCTGGGAATCGGCGCTGAACACCAAAGTGTTGATTTGCGCGTGGCTGCCCCGGATGGCCCACGTGAGATCACCGTTGGTTGCCCAGACCTCCGTCTGAACATTAGTACTCAGCTGAGTTGTGGTCAGCGCCAGCGCGCTGCCATCGGGGGAGAACTTCAAGGCCACCGGCCTGCGCATCACATCCCGTGACAGGAGCGGCTGCAAGGTTGCGGTATTCAGGATCCGGATTCGGGTTCGCAGCGGCGCACTGTCGGCTTGCAGGCTGATCGCGACGGCTACCATCGTGCCATCCGCATTGATCGCCGCACTACTGACGGCTGCCGACTTCGGATCGCCCTTGCCCATCAGGTCCGCAACGCTGATGTTTCTGACATTCCGGTCGTACAGGCTGTCGAGCACTATGCCGACAGATGACCACGCCACGACCGTTGAGCCGTCGGCGCTGTAATCCCTCAGGTCGTTGGTGGCGGTGCCATAGTCGCGAGGGATGGAGGGGTGATCCAACGCCAGCCGACTGACGCGTCCGTCGGTGTAGTCAACCTGGAGTATCGCTCCGTCCTGCATGAACGTGAGCATCTGAATCGGGGCGTCGATATGGGCCAGCGGTACTGACACCGGCTGTCGCGTCGCGGTGTCCCACAACCGTACCGTCCCATGATCGTCTCCGGTTGCCAATGATTTGCCATCGGGACTGAAGGCGACCGCGTCAACTCTGTAGGGCGAGGGTGGCAGAAAGCCCGCGATTCCCCTGACATTCTCCATGACACGTAATAAGCTGCCGCGAGCATCCGCATCATCCGCTACGTTTTCAGCTCCTACGCCCAGGAGCAGTGCACGATCTGTATTGCCGAGGTAGAACTCGGCTGCGGAGCGAGCCGCCAGCTGTTGTGACACGGCGAGCCGATAGAAGTAGATAGCGGCAATGATTGCTGCCAGCAGCAACACGCTGATGGAGGCCGTGATGGCCAGAGCGATCTTGGTCTTGCGCGCGTGCAACTTCGTCACGCGCAGTGCTTCCTGATCCGCCGCCTTGCGGGCGTACTCATGCTTGGCACGCTGTTGCGTCCAGTCGAAGATCGGCTTCGAGAGGATGGCGTGGATGATTTCATATCCCTGCGGTTGTGCGGCGCCCCGCATGGTGACTTTGCGGAGGATGCGGTTGGGATCCACGGTCAGGGGGTCGAGCGCGCGGGTGAGCTGCTCGGGGGTCGCATTGGCAAAGGGCGCGAGATCCCCAATGGTGTAAGCGACCTTCTGACCGGACACCGGCACGAGCCGATCCAACACGCGGGCACAGATTTCTTTTTGTTCCGGGCTCAAGCTCGCCAACACCTGATTGACGTGCTCGTTGGCGATTCGCTGGACGCCCTGGAGCTTCGTCATCAGGGTGGCGGTGCGCAGCGCCGTGGCATCCGCACCGCCCTCCGCATCCCAGATCTTCTGCAGTGCGAGCTGCAGATACGAAAGCTCTACGTGAGCGTCCTCGATGTGTTTGGCATCACTGAGCTGGCGAATCAGCGTATCGGCAAAATCGCCGTCGATGACAACCGGACGGACTCTCCTGCTCCACTCCCGCACCGGATTGTCGATCGCCTCCTTGACCGCGTCGTAGCCGAGATGTTGGAGCTCGAGAATCGTATCGAACAGCGTGGGCAGTTGCAGGCGCAAGGCATCGAGCAGGTAAAGTGAGTCCTCGCGGACGCACAACAAAACATGATGGCCCCCGCGGATCACTTCGACGATGGCGGGCGCAATCTCCGTCGGTTCCCGGCTGTAGTAGAAGAATTCCTCGAATTGATCGAAGACCAGCACCTTCTCGGGAAGCTTTCCCCCGGAGGCCGGCGCAATGGAATACAGCCACTTGATCGCTGCCGGAGGGTCATGCCATTCGTTGCGCACGATGAGTGTCGCCTCGGAGCCGCGTGCGGCCAGCGCCTTCGGCAAACCTACATTCAACAAAGAGCTCTTGCCGACGCCGCTGGTCCCATACAGGATCGTGAGCTTGCGGTTTAGGATGTTGTCGGTGATGACATCCGCATCAAGCTCCCGGCCGAAGAAGAAACATCTGTGCGCCTCGTCGTACGGAATCAGACCTACGTAGGGGCTACTGATATCCGGCGGGACGACCAGGGTGTCCACTTCAGACGGTTCCCGCGCAAGCCGGCCGCGCCGCGGCGAACTGGGAAGTAAACTCGGCGAGATCCAGATCCCGAAGCTCCACATCCCGGCGATGCCACAGCTCCTTTTCAACCTGACTCGTGTGCAACACGATGCCCCAGGAGGTGATCTTCTGGCCGCCGCGGGCTTCCTGCAGCTTGCGTAGCAGGACCCGCACATTCCAATCCCGCAGGGCATAGCCGAGGAACAGGAAACTGCGGCTCTTCATGTGATCGACCAGCATGGAGGGAATCTGCTTGTCGGCCGGCCGGCCCAGGAACTCGACGTACTGGTCCTCCGTGATCAGGAAGCGGTCGTCGACCGGGTCCGGAGCCACACTGCCGTGCAGCTTGAGCACAATTGGATTGACGCTGTTTTTGATGAGGGTGCGCAGCGAGTCGCTCTTGGAGTCGCGCCACACGCCGTCGGGATTGCGACAGGACACCTTGCCGGGCTCACCGCGGTCGACGACCACCCAGGGCCGTCTAGGTGCCAGGGCCGATTCCAGCAACTCGTCATAGTTTGTAGTGACGTACAACCGGATGTTGGTGCATCCGGCCAACAGCGTATGCAACGCGCCGGGGCTCGGCGGCGGTGTCAGCGCTTGCCGGACGGCCCGGTTCAAGATGATGGTGTCCTTCTTTTGCAGGACATAGGCCGCCACGAACGCGAGATCCTGATGACCGGCGAACTCCGGAAACTCGCCGGCCTCCACGAGGCTGGCCGCGAGAGAAACGGCCGCGGGCATGCCTACATAGGCGGAGGCCCCAGCCCCCAGAAACGGGACAATGGATCCATCATTCACGCGATTCCAGATTTCTCTGTAGTCCAAACCAATCGGTGTCGCGTCATGCATCGTTCTAACTTCCTACATTCGAACACCTGGAACCAGTCCGTACTGCGACGGGCAGGCGCATTGCGTACCGGGCGGACCGGGAGGCGAGGCCCAACACCAGAAGGTGCGGGTTCCGCACACCGTTCCCGGTGTATGGGGAGGTACCTGGGAGGAGGCGAGAGAGCTGGCAAAACAGCTCACGGCCGCGACCAGGACACGGCGCAGACCTGTGATTTTGCTCATGGTGTTCACCTTCTGCCGGGTGAAATCATTGATGACCCCACCATACACTGTCAGCACGTTGAAACCTATCCCAGCAGCCGCGGAAAGTTTGTTTGCTGCACTGCAAGCTGCGATGATTGCCGGAACCAACAACAAACCGAGGGAGCGCGTGCATTGGCCCAGAAGAAATCCAGGAAGGCGGCCACTGTCCCGGTCAGAAGCAAACGGGATGACGAGCGGGAGCGGTTGCAACGAACGTTGATCAAGGCAGTCATTGCGTTGCCGCTGCTCGATAAGATCAACAGCCAGACCGCAGTGCGCAAAGGGCAGGCAGCCCCCTCCTTCGAAGTCATCATCGATGTGCATCTCGACTATCCGGACGGGCGCAAGGCCGCGCGCGAGTGGATCCTCAACACGTTGGCAGCACTGATGAAAACCGACCTCCAGACGGATGCGCGTCTGAAATTCGCGAAGAATCAGGATCAACCGCAGTACATCTTTGCCAGCCTCACGGCGGACACGCTCCGCAAGCTGGTTGCGTGCGATGACCCGTCGGCAGCCGATGAGGCACCGAAGGACTCCTGGCCCATCCCCGCCAAGGCACTGCCGAAGACCCTGCCGGATCAGAAGCCGCGGGCGATCTATCAGATCTGGGAGGACTTTGAAGTCAGTGCGCTGATATCCGTTTCGGTCGCAACCGTCAAAGCGGACGCGGCACGCGCTGCGTTTAAAGCAGCTGGACGCGATATTGTCTGGGCAGTGGTTGACTCCGGCATCGACGGCAGCCACCCCCACTTCGCGCGCTACAAGAACCTCGAGGGTATCTGGGCGGGTTGGCATCGGGATTACACGGGGGCCAACGCGGGGACCATCGAAAGCGCCAGCTCTGCACTGCGGGATGATTTCGGACACGGGACGCATGTGGCCGGCATCATTGCGGGCGAGATTCCGGTGCCCGCGGACGGCCGCACCGCGAACCCGAATATCCGCGCGTTTCGCCGCGTGTTGGAAGCCGATTCGAGGCCGGGCGAGCGGGAAATCGTGGCGCAGGCCATGCCGATCGATTCGATCTGCGGCATGGCGCCGCAGGCAGGCCTCGTGAGCCTCAAGGTGTTGAATGAGAACGGGGTCGGCGCGGTCAGCAACATCATTGCCGCGTTGACCTGGATACAGGAAATCAACGGGTACGGGCGCAGGATCCGTATCCACGGTGTGAATCTTTCTGTCGGCTATCCGTTTGATGCGGAATGGTTTGCCTGCGGGCAAAGCCAACTATGCGTTGAGGTCGACAGGCTCGTGCGATCCGGTGTGGTCGTGGTGGTCGCCGCAGGCAACTCCGGGTATGGGACGCTCAATGTCGAAGCACAGGGCGCACGCAAAGGCGGCCTCGCTCTGTCCATCAACGATCCGGGTAACGCGGATTTAGCGATTACGGTTGGGGCCACGCATCGCGATATGCCGCATGTGTACGGGGTGTCATATTTTTCGGGCAAGGGACCGACCGGTGACGGTCGCATGAAACCCGACATCGTGGCTCCCGGAGAGAAGGTGATGTCCTGCGGGACAGGCAAGCTCCTACAGGAGCTGCAACAGAAGCTACCGGCAGGCAGCGTCGTTCCAAATTACATCGAGTACACGGGCACGAGCATGGCAGCACCTCACGTGTCTGGCTGTGTTGCGTCGTTTTTGTCGGTGAAGAGGGAATTCATCGGGCGGCCCGAACGGGTCAAGGAAGTCTTCATGAGCACGGCTACCAATCTCGGCCGCGACCGGACCTTTCAGGGCGCCGGACTGGTGGATCTGATGCGGGCCATTCAGTACGTCTGACACAGGAACTTCAACATGGAACCGGTGCTCGGCTTCAACTATTTTCCCGTGGAGTTTGACAAGGCGGCGCACGCCGCGGCCCAGGGCAATGCGCAGTTCGCGGCCCTCGAGCAATTCCTGGAGTCGCAACGCCCCAGCGATCTGATTGTCATCTCGCACGGTTGGAACAACGACATGCAGGAGGCGCAGGAGCTCTACCACGAGCTGCTGTCCAACATGCGCAAGCTCCTGGACCAGGGGATGTTTCCCGGCCTCGCGGGGCGGACATTCGCCGTGCTGGGGGTACTGTGGCCGTCCAAGAAATTCGCTGAGAAAGACCTCATCCCGAGCGGGGCGGCCGGGCTGTCCAACCCGGTGGCGCTGGAGGCGGTCCGGGAGCAACTGAATGGGCTCAAGGGCGCTTTCGACGCCAGGGACGGCGATCAGAAGTTGAAGGAGCTGCAGGGGTTGCTGCCGAGGCTCGAGGACAGCTCGAGCGCACAACGCCGGTTTGTTGAGATCTGCCGTACGTTGGTGGAAGCCCGGACGGGAGATCCCGAGGCCCAGAGCGCGGCTTTTTTTGGCACGCAGGATGCGCTGGATGTCTTTCAGCGTCTCCAACTACCCACTTCGTATCTTTCGGCTGATCCGGTGGAGACCGAGTTGGGTGGCGCTCAGGGACTGGGCGATTCAGATGGGACTGCGGCCGGGGTGTCTGATTTTTTCAGCGGGGTGATTTCCGGTGCCCGCAATGCACTCAACTACACCACTTACTATCAGATGAAGGAACGGGCCGGGCTGATCGGGAGTCAGGGCGTCAACCCGTGGTTGCAGAAGATTCGCGCCCAATATCCGCAGCTGCGAATTCATGTGATTGGACACAGCTTCGGCGGTCGGGTGGTGGCTGCGAGCGTGGCCGGTAAAGATGACAACGCGGTCGTCAAAGTGAATTCGATGTCGCTGTTGCAGGCGGCCTTCTCTCATCACGCCTTCTCCGCGGATTGGGACGGACGCGGCTCGAAGGGTTTCTACCTGCGGGTCATGCAGAAACAGGCTGTATCCGGGCCCACTGTGATCACTTGCACGGTGAACGACAAAGCGGTGGGGATTGCGTATCCCATTGCCTCACTGCTGGCCGGGCAGGATGCCTCGGGACTCGGGGATAAGAACAGTCGGTTCGGCGGGCTCGGGCGCAACGGGGCGCAGAAGTCGGGTGCGACCGAGTTGGTCCTGGAAAAGGGACAACAGGCCTATCCTTTGCAGGCCGGCAAACTGCACAACTTCACTGCTGACACCTGTATTGGGAGTCATGGGGACGTCCGGAATGAGACGGTCGCAGGGCTCGTTCTCGGGGTGCTTAGCTTGGAGGCCGCCGGGAGTTAGCGGCTATCGCTGGGGCAGTTGGGGGGTGGGAACGACTGCAAGGCTGCGGTGGCCGGCTGTGTCCACTGAACGAACACCCAGGATGACGTTGTCCTTCGACACGGGGATTGTCACCTTTTTGTTCTCGACGCTCAACGCACGCTCCCATTGGGGAGCTGATAATGCTCTCCACACCACTTCGTAGCGGGAAGAATCGCCCTCCCACTCCACCGTGGTGTTGTTATCGAGATTGGTTGTGATCAGTTGGGGATTCGAGGGCAGCGGCGGTGCTGAGGCGAGCGTGGCCAGGGTTGCGGCATTGAGCCGGGCAACCTGGGCCACGTATTTGAGATCGACGTACTCCAGCAGGTCACCATACTTCACGCCATTCTCGGTCCGCAGATTCTGATGTTGGTGGTCGAAGTCCTCGCGCCACTCCGTGAAGCGCACGGCCGCGAAACCTTCCTGGTTGAAGGAAGTATGATCCCCACTGCGCAGGAACCGATCACGACGCAACTCGAGCACGGGATGGAATTTGGCGGCATACGTGGCGCCGACTTCCAGAACCGCACGCGCCAACTCCCGCGACGGTGAGTCGCTGGAGTAGCCGAGCGAATCGAGTTGCTTCGCCTGCTCAGCAGTCGCGGTGGCAGGTATCCCTTCGGAGAACACCCGAACGGCCGACTTGTCCTGCAAATGATCACCCGGCGTGGTGTTGCCGCCGACAATGTCATTGTTCAGGACGGCCTCGAGTTGCCAGCCATTCGACTTCGCCAGCTTGGCCAGGTGATGACTACCCAAGAGACCCTGCTCTTCTCCGGCTACCGCCACGAACACGAGAGTCGCCGCCGGCCTGAGTTTTATCAGTGCGTGCGCGCAGGCGAGGCTTACTGCGACACCCGATGCGTCATCATTCGCACCCGGCGCTTCGCCGCGCGCATCGAGCACGTCGGTGTTGCGAGAGTCGTAGTGACCCGTAACCAGGTACATGCGCTTTGCCTGAGTGGGGTCTGAGCCGCGCAGGATGGCATACACGTTGGTCAGGGTTGTGGGTTTGGGAATGCGGTTTTTCGGCTCTTCGGTGAAGACGTCCCGTTGCACGTCGAGGCAACCGCCACATTCGGCGGAGTAGCGTTTGAATTCGCTTTCGATCCAATCGGCGGCTGCGTTGATGCCCTGCCCGGCCGGCAGGTCCTGCTCCATGCTGGAGAGGGTGCTGCGGGTGTGGAAGGCGACCAAGGTCTTGATGGTGTGCTCGATCTCCGGGGTTGAGATTGTGTCGAGCGCTTTGGCGATCGCGGGGTCGGGTTTGCCGGGGCGGATGGGTAGGCCGGCCGTGTCCAGGTCACGTGCGGATGCGACCGAATGGACCAGGGTTGCGCTGGCGACCAGCAACCATGTGGCGGGTCTCGGTAGGCGGTTCCATAACATCGGACGTTTTCCCGTTTGGCGATTGGACGCTGACTGGGGGACATCCTAGCGGAAATGCTTTTGGGGAAGTTGCATTGCGCCATGGCTCGCTGCTTATGAGGCTAATCGGCTTTGCAGCGAAGCAGGTAATGCCCGTTGAACCGGTCTCGCGCCGAGCGTGGCTTTACGAGAGGCGGCGCCCACTGCGAGCGGGCGGCGAACATCAGCGCGGTTGCCGTACATCAACGGGACGTCCGTAGAGCCCTCGCAACCGGCGTTATCCCGGCGCAGCCGGTGAGCAAGCGCGGACCGTCTCAAACGCCGACTCTTGTCGGATGCGATGCCGATGTTGGGCAGGTAATCTGCAATGTTTGTTCGATCAATGGAAGTTTAGAGCATGCATCCCAATCCGACAGCGAAGCAGGGAGGCGTACCGCGTCATCTACGTTACTAAGCTTGCGGAGTGCATCTACGTGTTGCATGCGTTCCACAAGAAGTCGAAGACGGGATCGAGACACCGAAGGAAGAAATCGACCTCGCGAAGAAGCGGTATAGGGAACTCGTGCAATCGTTACGCGGGAGCTAGTTGAGCCATGAGTAAAAATCCGTTTCTCGATCTAGGTTTTCCACCTGAGGAAGCAGCTGCGCTGCATATTCGTAGCCAACTTGCCGCGACACTCGAGCTTCACATCCAGCGTAAACGTTGGACCCAGGTCGCTGCGGCGCGTGAACTCAAAGTCCCGCAGCCAACTATCAGCAAGATCGTCAACGGAAATATTGAGAAACTTTCCATCGAATTCCTCATCAAGTTGATGGTTCGTGCCGGACTCCCTGTGGGGATTTCGAGCACTCGCAGGTCGTCGAGCCGCTCCGCTTCTGGACGTCGTTCCGCCGTTCGTCCATTGGTCATCGCGTGACGCTGATTTACGGCGCTCAGTCGTGACAAATGCAACGGGCGTCGCGCGGCACTGCAAGCAGGAGTCACCAGAACCATACCCGCCCCGGGTTATTGTTATGTTGCGTGGCGAGTCCGGGGCAGGAGGATCGCTACGATGCCCAACAGGGGCAGGTAGGCGATCGTCTGATACACGACCGCGATACTGGTGTGGTCGGCGAACAAGCCGAGCACCGCGGCACCCAAACCGCCCATGCCAAACGCAAATCCGAAGAACAGCCCCGAGATCATCCCGACCTTGCCCGGCACGAGCTCCTGCGCGTAGACCAGGATGGCGGAAAAAGCTGAGGACAGCACAAAGCCGATCACGATGGTAAGTACGGTCGTGAAGAACAGATCGGCGTGCGGCAGCAGCAACGCGAAGGGAGCGACACCGAGAATGGACACCCAGATGACCGGCTTGCGGCCGATCCGATCGCCGATGGGACCTCCCAACACGGTGCCCGCTGCCGAGGCCAACAGGAAGTAGAACAAGTGAGTCTGTGCGCTCTGTACCGTCAGGCCGAAGCGATCCATCAGGTAGAAGGTGTAGAAGCTGCTGATACCGGCCAGGTAGAAATACTTGGAGAAGATCAGCACTAACAGCACGGTGATCGCACCCATCACGACATTGCGTGGGTGACGTGCTGCAACCACAGGCTGCTTGCGGGTGCTTGCGGATATGTGGTGTGTTGAATACCAACGACTCACTTGGAGCAGCAACACGATGCCCAACAGTGCGGCCAGACCGAACCAGGCCACACTGCGCTGGCCGAAGGGAACGATCACGGCTGCCGCCAATAGCGGGCCGATTGCCGTGCCGGCGTTGCCGCCCAACTGGAAAATCGACTGCGCAAAACCGTGGCGACCACCGGACGCCAAGCGTGCTACGCGCGAGGACTCGGGGTGGAAGATGGACGATCCGATGCCTACGAAAGCGGCGGCCAACAGGACGAACCCGAAGGTCGGTGCGAACGCCAGCAGCATCAGGCCGATGAGTGTGGACGTCATCCCGACGGGCAGTGAATACGGCTGCGGGCGTTTGTCGGTGAAGAGTCCTACGAGCGGCTGCAACAGCGAAGCGGTCAGCGGATAGGTCAGGGAAATCAGGCCTATCTGGCTGAAGCTGAGTGAGAACTCGCCCTTGAGGACGGGATACATCGCCAGGATCAGCGACTGCATCATGTCGTTGACCAGGTGCGAGCCGCTGAGTGCAGTCAGCACGCCGATGGCGGGGCGCACCTCTTGGGCGGACGTGCTTGGCTGGGCTGTGGAAGCGTCGGGTTTAGCAGCGTTCGTGCTGCTGGGGTCGAGGGCTGCTGCGGAAGTCGTCATTGGTTTGGTCCGAGGGTAGGCTGTCTGCGAGGGCGAATCATCGCTAATATGGTGGCTCCTGTCTCGCGCCATTCGACCACAAACCTTCGCAAAAAGGACATGAACCACACCCGCCGACCCAAAGCGCTCCCGCAGATGCTCAAAGAGATCGCCGAGACCGCGTCCCCCATCTTTTGCCGCGCCACCGACTACCCCGCCGGCTGGCACGTTGAGCCACACAGTCACCGGCAGCACCAACTGATCTATGCCGTGCGCGGGGTGATGGTGGTGCAGGCGGAGATTGGTCGTTGGGTTGTACCTCCGACGCGCGGTATCTGGATGGCGGCCGGCATGACGCACGAGATCCAGTGCATCGAGGAAGTGCACATGCGCAGCCTGTTGGTTGCACCCGATGCCTCCACCAAACTGCCGGATGCAACACGGACTGTGGGTATATCGCCCTTGTTGCGTGAGTTGATTCGTGCTGCGGTGGATGTGCGGCAGCCTTACGTGACAGGGACCCGGGATGGGCGCGTGATGCGACTGATATTGGATGAGCTGCGCGAGTTGCCAGTCTTACCGCTGCATCTGCAGATGCCCGCGGATCCACGGCTGCTGCGGATTTGTGCACGACTGCAGGAACGCTTGAACGACCCCTCCACTCTGACCGACTGGGCGCAGCGCCTCGCGGTGGACGTGAAAACCATCCAGCGGCTGTTTGTGAAGGAAACCGGCATGACCTTCGGTCAATGGCGGCAGCAGGCGCGACTGCTGCGTGCGTTGGAGCTGTTGGCGACGGGGGAGAAAGTCATCGACATCGCCCTGGCGCTGGGTTATGAAAGCCCTGGCGCCTTCGCTACGATGTTCCGCAAGCAATTCGGGCAGACGCCCAGCCAATTCTTCGCCGAGCTGTGAATCGTGAGCCGCACCTCCCGACTGTTCATGCTGTTGGATGCCCTGCGGGGGCATCGCAGGCCCGTTACCGCCACGCGACTGGCTCGGGATCTATCGGTCTCCTTGCGCACGATCTATCGTGACATTGGTACTTTAGTCGAGCTCGGCGCGCCTATTGATGGCGAAGCGGGCGTCGGGTATGTGCTGCGCACGGGTTTTTTTCTTCCGCCGCTCATGTTCGACGAGGACGAGCTCGAAGCGCTGGTTCTGGGGGCACGATGGGTTGAGCACCAGGGCGATGCCGGGCTGGCGCGCGCGGCGGCGGCGGCGCTCGCCAAGATTGCGACGGCCACACCGCGAGATTTGCGGGATGGACTGGCCGATGCGGGGCTGTGGGCCCCGGTGTTCAAGGCGCCCAGCCCAGTAGTGCTGCCGCTGCAGCCGATCCGGGAAGCCATCCGCGGGGAGTTCAGAGTCCGAATCGCCTATGTCGATAAATCCGGTGAATCGACGGAGCGGGAAGTCTGGCCCATTGCCCTGGCCTTTCTGGATCAGGCCCAGGTGATGGCGGCCTGGTGTGAGCTGAGGCGGGGTTTCCGGCATTTTCGGGTGGATCGGATCAGGCAGCTGACGTCTTTGCGGTTGCGTTACCCCAAGCGGCGCGTGGTATTGGTCAAGGAGTGGCGCACGAAAGAGAAGATTCGATTGGAGGCGGAGGAGCCTGTGCAGGGCGCGGCGTCCGTGCAGGGCGCAGGCTCCGTGCAGGGCGCAGGTTCCGTGCAGGGCGCAGGTTCCGTGCAGGGCGCAGGTTCCGTGCAGGGCGCAGGTTCCGTGCAGGGCGCGGGATCCGTGGAGGCCGCGGGCTCCGACTCCTGACAGAAACTGTCAGTGGGGTGCTGCAAACTTCTGCTCATCCGCAGAACTGCAGCTTTGAGGGCCTCATGCGTCTATATCATCATCCGTTTTCCTCCAACGCCCGCCGGGCGGTAATCACTGCGTTGGAGCTCAACATTCCGCTGGAGATGGTGTTGGTTGATCTGCCGAAACGCGAGCACAAACAGCCTGCATTTCTGGCGCGCAATCCGGCCGGACGTGTGCCGGTACTGGAGGACGGCTCCGTGATCCTCCCGGAATCGCACGCAATCATGCTCTACCTCGTAGCCCATGCGACGAATCAAACACTCTACCCTTCCGACCTGCAGGGACAGGCGCAGGTGAATCGCTGGATGTTCTGGTGTTCGGCGCATTTTCAGCCGGCCATTTCGGTATTAAACTGGGAGCTGTTCGTGAAGAAGGTGGCGGGACTGGGCGAGCCGGACCCGGCGCAGATCACCCGGGGCGAAGGACTGGTGCAGGAGGTCGGCGCGCTGCTCGATGCACACCTGGCGAGCCGGGAGTGGGTCGCGGGTCCCAACATGACCCTGGCGGATATCTCGCTGGCTACGCCGCTCATGACCATGAAGCAGGCGAAATTGCCGGTAACCCAGTTCAAGCACGTGCAGAGCTGGTTTGCGCGCCTGCAAGCCCGCGAATCCTGGCAAAAAACAAACCCACCCGGGGTGTGAGCGGGTTTCGGTACACTCGATGAGTGTCATTACCCGGAAGCATTCCTCCTGATGTGCCCTCGGTGCTCGCAGCTGCCTGGCAGCTGCAGCACAGCGGCAACTTTGTAGCGGCCTTCGACCTTGCGCAGGAGGGTCTGCAGCAATGGCCGGACTCTCAGCCGCTACAACATCTATCGATTCTGGCGCTGGCTTCGTGTGGATCGACCCAGGCGGCGCTGGCTGCACTGCGAACGAGCACGCTGGCTGAGACCGAGAATGAGGATTTCCTGGCGCTCGAAGCCCGGCTCCTCAAGGATCTTGCCTTCAAGAGCCCGAGCGCGGCCGCGCAGCCGCAACTCGCCGCCGCGGCCGCAGGCTATGAACGGATCGCGCAGCGGACGGGCGGAAACTACACGCGGCAGAATGCGGCCTTGTTGTGGATGTTGGCCGGTGAGGACGCGCGGGCTGTCGAATTAGCTTCATCGGTCATTTCAAACGTGCGCGGCCTCACCGTGCCGACCGATGCTCAGGCGGCTTATTTTCATTGGGCGACGCTTGCGGAAGCGGCTCTCGTACTCGGTGACCGCAAGCTGCTCGAAGATGCAGTGGAGCGGGCTAATCCCTTGTGCCGCAGCAATCTCTGGGCACGCGCGCGGACCTTTACGCAGATGCGCCGGTTGTTGGGATCGAGACCTGACTGCGTTGATGTTGTTGAGCGGTGGTATCGACCGCCTGTTGGATTGGTGCTGGCGCGCGGCGAGTTGCCGGATGGATCATGGGTTCCCAGCGGGGATGTGCCGGCGCTTGCGTACGCTGTTGGTGAGGGTGACTGGAAACGCCAAGTTTCCCGAGAGGTCGCGCTCCATGTCATCCTGGCTACATCGGCGAGTCGACAGGCATCGGGTCATGGGGACGGATATACGTGGTCGAGTCTGCTGCTCGATGAAGGCGATGACATCGAGCGTGAATGCGCTGAGACGGCTCTTGGGCTGACTTTGGGGCATGCGAATGCCATGCAGGCGCCCTGGGTTGCGCTCAATCGGGCAACGGGCCGTTGGATGCAATGTCGGGATTGCGACCCGGCGTCTTTCGCAGCGACGCCGGATCGCACGCGCTATGGGATTCTGTTTGCCGACGCCGTCGGGTATTCCAACCTGAGCCTGGGGGACACGCGCCGTTACTGGACCAAGTTGCTTCCTGAAGCGACCGCGGCCGTGTTGCAACGGCACTCCGCCGCGATTCTGTTTCGAAAGACGTGGGGGGATGCCATCCACGTTGTATTCCGAACTGCCTCGGCGGCGGCGCAGGCTGCGCTCGAGATGAACTACGCCACGGCACGGCTCGCTGATGAGCTGGAATTTGGCAGGCGGCTGGAATTTCGGACGGCGGTGCACTTCGGCACAGCGGACAATGACTTCGATCCCATCGAGGGCGCGGCGACTTTTTATGGACCGCAGCTGTCGCTGGCGGCGCGGATCGTGCCGGTTGCGCCTCCCGGGGGCGTGTTTGTCACTGAGCCGTGTGCGGCTCAGCTGAGTCTCGAGGGTGATACCAACATCGAGTGTACGTATGTTGGAACCACGAGCCTGGCGAAGGGCTACGGGCGCGTACGCCTGCTCACTCTTTCGTCGCCGTGACGGCCTGCAACCCCTTTTCATCGAGCACCGTGACCTTGCCGCGACCGACATCCACCCAACCTTGCGCTCGCCACTCCTGCAGATACTGATTGACCGCCTGGCGGGAGATGCCGAGGAAGCGGCCCATTTCCTCCTGGGAGATGACGAGTTGGACGCCTTTCGGCGAGTTCTGACCGTGCTGCCGGGCGAGAGTGAGCAACCGACGGGCAAGCCGCGCCGGGACGGTCAGCAACGCCGAATCCTCCGCCTGACCGCTGGTCCACCTGATTCGTTGGCAGAGTAACTGCAGCAGATGGATCGCCAAGGTCGGCTCTCGCTGTAGCAGCGCGAGGAACTGTGCTCGCGGGATGATCATCAGCTCGGAGGTCGCTGTTGCAGTGGCCGTGGCAGTGCGGGAATTGCCGTCGAGGAGCGCGATTTCGCCGAAAGTGTCGCCGGGCTCCATGATATTGAGAAACATCTCTTTGCCCTCACGGGTGCTTGCGCTGATGCGCACCCGGCCGGTCACCACCCCGTAGAGCGAGTCACCGGGATCGCCCTGCGAGAAAACGATGGCGTCCTGCTCGTAGGGACGGCGGATGGCCAGGGCGGAAATCTGCTGGACGATGGCGGCCGAAAGGCCGCGAAACAGGCGGTTACGCTCCAATAGGGTCTGGAAAGACAAGGCCATATACCGGCTCCCGGGGCATCAATGAGTCGAGGATAGCTGCTTGTGTCAGGCCCCTGACAGAAGCCGGCGCACGTCCCGCGCACCATAGCTCCCGTACCGAGAAGTTCAAACCAATCACGACCCAGGAGCTGATCATGAAAACCCAGAACACCAATGCGAAAACCACTCTGATTGTAGTTGGCCTGCTGGCTGCGGCAACGCTGGTTGAGGTAGCGCGTGCGGATGAGGCGCCGGTGGCCGCACCCGTGAAGACCGTCGCCTACAAGGACCTCAATCTGGATACACCGGCGGGCGTACAGGTTCTCTACAAGCGAATCCAAGGTGCTGCGAAGCAGGTTTGTGGAGAGATTGAGGTGCGGGATCTACAGGGTGTGCGGGCTCACAAGGCTTGCATGGACCGAGCAGTGGCAGGTGCAGTGGCCGCTGTTAACAACGAGATGCTGACGCATACTCAGACAGTGACGGTCGCTCAGGTTCGCTGAGATGGCCGCCGGTCGAACCGCTCCGGTGAAAACCGGGGCGGTTGCCGTTTTCTGGATAATCAAGACCGCCCTGGTAACAGGGCTGTTGCTGTTTCTGTTTCTGGCGGGCGGCGCGGTCGTGTTCGCCTGCTGCGCCTATCATCCCGTCAGCGCTTTTTGCGAGGACCCCTTGCACGCTCGGCGGCTTTTCTACACCGGCTGGCGAATCGACGGGATGTGTCAGGCTCCTGACAGAAGTTGACGCGCCGTCCGCGCAACATAGCTCCATCGAACAAAAGGAGCTGATCATGAACAAGCAGATGAGAAATGTGATGGTGGTTGCGGCGATGGCGGTCACGATGTTGGTGGGTGTAGCACAGGCGGCCGACGCACCCGAACGGGTTGTTGCCTTCCAGGATCTCAACCTGAACACGGCTGCCGGAGTGCAGGCCCTCTACAGGCGGATCCACGTTGCCGCGGATCAGGTGTGTGGCAATGTTGACGGCCGGGACCTGCAGTTTGCGCGAGTCCACAAGGCCTGTGTCCAGCGCGCCACGGCGGATGCGGTGGCGGCAGTCAACAAACCGACTGTGGTGATTGCGCAGGCGCGCTGAGATGAGCGCGGGTGGGAGCCGCTCCGGCAACAGCCGGAGCGGCCAGCCGATTGCAAGCAGGACGACCTGGCGGGCTACCATGTGATCAACGGAGACTGGTGCAGCCACGTATCGGCGCTTGGTTGGTCCAACACGAACTTGGCGACGTCCTCGCGTGACACTGAACCGCCATGGAACCCGGAAAGATCGGTGAGCGTGCGGACTGTGCCGCGAGCAGGTTGGTCGTTGAGAACCACTGGGCGCACGAGGATCCAATCGAGGCCACTGGCACGAATGATGGCTTCCTGCCGATTCTTGTCGGCGTACACTTTGCCCAGCAGCAGCGGGAAAATGAGGTTGTCAAAGACAAAGCCGCCGTGCCCCACACTGTCGCCGGCTCCCATGCCGGTGATGCAAACCAGACGTGAAACTTTCTCGGCCTGCATTGCAGTCACGAGAGCTCGCGTCGCCGTCGACAACAAAGTCACTTGCCGGACTGGGCTCGCCGGTGTGCCGAGTGCACTGATGACGGCGTCCACGCCATTGAGAGCAGCGCGCAAAGTCTTCTCATCACGCGCGTCCCCGACAATTAATTTAGCACCTGTCAGATCGTTCGCTTTCTCCGGTGAGCGCACGAGCGCGGCTACCTCATAACCGCGCGCCAGTGCCTGACTGACTATCCGGCGGCCCGTGCCGCCGGTTGCCCCGAGAACCAGTAATTTCATTTGACGATCTCCGCGACAAACTCCTGGTAGGAGCGCAACGGACGGCCCAGAAGGGTGGTCAGGCGTTTGACATCCCCGGCGTCCGGGATCATTCCGTCGCTGAGGAAACGCTCGCTCATCAGGCGCATGTCGAAGGCCATCCAACTCGGCATGAACTTTCGCAGGTTGGTCTCGAATCCGGCGGTGTCATCACCCCCGTAGGCGATGGAACGCTGCAACACTTTCGACCAGATGGCCGCCACAGCAGAGCCTGTGAGGGTGTCGGGACCGACAACATTGATTCGTTCCAACGGGAGCGAGCCGGTGGATTTTTCGTGACGAATCAACTCGAGGGCGGCTACCTCGCTGAGGTCGCGAGTATCAACCATCGCCAGTCCTTTGGCGCCGATCGGCATGGGATACACGCCGTGGTTGAGCACGACATCCTTGATTGTCAGGTCGTTGTTCATGAAGTAGGCCGGACGCAGGATGGTGGCGCTGAAGCCCGCCTGCTCGATCATTCGCTCGACCCCAAATTTGCCGGCGAAGTGCGGCACGTTCACATAAATATCGCTGTGAATCACCGACAGGTAAACGACGTGTTTGACGCCTGCGCCGCGAGCGGCGTTGAGGGCGACAAGCGCCTGAGTGAACTCTTCGGCTACCACGGCGTTGAGCAGGAACAAGGTGGAAACGCCTGCGAACGCGGTTCGTAATGAATCGACATCCAGCAGGTCACCCTGGACGACTTCCACACCTGCCGGGAACTTCGCTTTAGCGGGATCGCGGACGAGAGCGCGGACTTTGGCGCCACGGTTGGCGAGCTGCTCGACTACTTGGCGGCCGACTGCACCAGTGGCGCCGGTAACTAGGATGGTCATGGGAAGCACTCCGATTTCGTTGAACACGGTGCATAGACTAGTGGTCCCATGGATGGTCCGAAAGACGCTATATTTGGACACACCGTCTCTGTAGTGGAACACTATGGATCTACTGGCACTGGCTGACTTCAATCTCGTGGCTCGGCACGGAGGGTTCGGACGCGCTGCGCGGGCGACTGGACGCCCGAAGGCAACGTTGTCCCGGCGCGTTCAGGAGCTCGAGAGCAGCCTGAACCTGCGCTTGTTTGAGCGCGGAGGACGCGCGTTGATACTCACTGAGGAGGGTCGAGCGCTTCACGAGAGAGCGGGAGCGTTGCTCGCAGAGTTGGATGAGACAGCGGCGGTGATCGCTTCCGGCGGCGCCAGTCCGCGAGGCAGGCTACGGATCAGCGCGCCACTGCTGTTCGCTCAGATTGCTCTGGGCAAAGTCGCCGCGGAATTCGTGCGGAGATATCCGGAGGTGCGACTCGAGATCACCACAGAAGACCGGCCCGTCGATATGGTCGAGGAAGGATATGACCTGGTGATCCGGGTCAACCCAGATCCGGATGAAAGCCTGGTGGGCCGGGTTTTTCTGCGCGATCGGCTGGTGGTTGTAGCCGGCCCGAATCTGCCTCGGCCGACGGGAAATTCAGCGATCCCCGTCGTCGTTCGCGGCTCGATCGACCAGCCTTCCGCGTGGGATATCGGACCATTGCGCTTTGCAGTGGATCCGGTTCTGCGCCTGTCGTCGCTCGTTATGATCCGTGATGCGGTCCGAGCGGGCGTCGGTGCCGCGCGGCTTCCGGTGTCGCTCGTCACTCACGATCTGGCTGTCGGGAAGTTGGTTCATTGGGGTGATGTGGAGGGACCTGACACCATGGTGTGGGCGCTCTATCCATCGCGGCGGTTGCTGAGCACGCGGGTGTCGGCTTTCCTGGCTTTTCTCAAGGAGGCCTTTCCTACGGGCAGCCCGCAAGAATTGGCTGCCTATGTTGATCCGGGGAGGGAAAGTGGTGCCGGGTGATGGGATCTAACCGCCGACGCCGGACGACCGGCGGTCGCTTGACCCGGACCTTAGGTCATACCCTAAGCTCGCGATCACCCAGATGCCAAAGCCGAAAGGACCCGTCTCTCTGAGTGCTGCTGAGTGCGCGCGCCGTACCGGATTGACGGTGCGCGCGTTGCGCGTCTATGAGCGGCACGGGCTGATCAACCCCGCACGGTCGGGCAAGGGTTGGCGATGTTACGGGCAAAGAGAGCTACAAAGACTGAACGTCATCGTGACACTCAAGGCATTCGGAATGACGCTCGCGCAGATCAGAGCGCTGCTTGCAACGGACACTCCACCGATCGCTCGCGTCCTTCACATGCAGTTGCGCGCATGCAAGGCAAGGAAGGAAGCGTCGGACAAGGCCCTCCGCCTGGTTCAGACCGCTCTGACAACGATTGAATCCGGAAAACACTTGTCGCTGGAAGAACTCTGCAATCTCACGAGGAGCATGGAAATGAGCAGTCAACACGCAATCGCTCGCGAACTCATCAACCAACAAATTACGCCCGACGAGCAGAGGGCCTACATGACCTGGATGGCGGCACGTCCATTAGAGGAGATAAAGGCCATGCAGGAATATGGAGCAGGGGTACGCGTGTTGTTTCGCTCCCTCCAGGATCTGCGGGAGAGAAAGGTTGAACCCGCAGATCCTGAGACTCAGGCGCTGATTGCCCAGTGGAACCAACTCGCCCTGCGCTTCGGGCTGCGCAAGTTCTTGACGGCGCTGCTTGAATGGAATCCCGCCGTAGCGCAAAAATGGCTGCAGGTCGGCGAGCGCGCCCTGTCGCGCAGCATGGCCGCGCAGCAGGCTACGCCGGATGAAGGTCTCTGGGCCTACTTCGGAGCGGCACAGGAAGCTGCTCCATGGCATCAGGCGCTCACGCAAATCGTCGACGAGGCCGCGAAGCTCGCGGAAAGCCGAGTTGAAGCATCCTCGGCACTCGCGAAGGCGCTCACCAATCGGTTGACGAAGGTTTGCGCGGACCATTCGCTCGGTGATCCGCTGATCTATGGCCGTTGGGCCGGCGCGATGCAGTTCCGCAGATCCGCCGATGAAAATGCGCGCACGAAGATAGCCTGGGCGTACCTCATGAGTGCTCTTCAGGCTCATTCGCCTCTTGCGCACTAGCGGAACCGGGTCGCATGTCTCGCGGCTGGATGAGTGCACCAAGAACCCGCATGGCGGCAGGCGACTCCGATATAACACCGAATTACTACGAGCAGCGTAAGACCTGGCGAAATATAAACTTCGCGGTCTGCCTGGAGCCGCGCGAGGTTGGCAGTCTGCGGGCGGCCTACGAGTGCATCCAGCCGCATTGGTGCGCAATGCCGTTGACAGGGTATGCCGGCTGAGGGATTCGAACCCCCGACCCCCTGATTACAAATCAGGTGCACTACCAGCTGTGCTAAGCCGGCACGAGGGGCGCGAGTATAGAGCATTGCGCCGGGGCAATCGAGCCAGGCGGGGGATTCGGGCGAAATCGAGCATGGCACTTCGTCGCTGCGGAGGCGGCGGCGTTTTATGGCGGGGATAGCGGCGCCACGATGGCGGCGCCGAGATGGCGGCCCCGAGCCGCCCGGCGGACTCGGGGCCCGTGTCCATTCCTATTGTTGGTAAGCCCCGATATTGATCAGCCCGTTGACAGTCCGGGGGTTGCCGGCGAAGTCGACGGTGCCGTTCACGCTGCTGCCCAACACCACGCCGGTGTTGATGGCGGGGGAGCCCGATGCAATATCGAGATTCGGCGTGCTCGTACTGATGAACTGCGGGTTGGCAAAGGAGCTATGCGCGTCCTTGCCGGCGCCGGACTGGTATTTGGCGAAGCCGGTATAGGTTTTGCCGTTCCAGATCCACTGCGCATCCGCTGCATCGGTGGAATAGTAGAGATTGTAGTCTACGTCGACCGGATTGCTTTCGGAATTGGTGTAGTTGTTGAAGAACAGATCCTGGCTGGCGCCGGCGTAGATGATGTTGTCCTTGAAGACATTGTTGGTGGCGTAGTACTGGACCTGGAATTCGCCGCTGCCGGTCTGCTGCGTATCGTTCGCGTACAGCGTGTTATTGACGATCGTGCAATGATCCGTACCACCGCGCTTGCTGTCGTAACCGCCGATTGAAATCCCGTTTGAGTTGCCGTGGTAGACCAGATTGTTGCGTACGGTGATGTAGCTGGTGAGCTTGCCTTTGTGCTCGCTGGCTAGCTCGATATTCAGGTCGGCGTCGTGGACGGTATTGCGCTCGATGACGATATTGGTGCCGCCGTCGACGTAAATGCCGTCGGCCGCGTAGGCGTTGCCGTAGTCCGGATTGCCGTACGAGGTGATGTTGTAGACCGTGTTACCGGAGATCGTGCCGTTGCGGGCCTGATCGTAGGCTGCCTGGGGCGAGGTGCCCTCGAAGCCGATGGCATCGATTCCGATGTTGTTGTTGTCATGGATCAGATTGCCGGTCACGGTGAAGCTTTCGACGTTGCCATTGAGGGTCACGGTTTCACTGCAGCCGGTCTTGTTATGGTCCACTTCGTTGCCGCTGATGGTGAGGTTGTTGATAGATGCAGGGGCCGACGAGCCGTAAATGGCAATGCCGAGGGCGTTGCTGGCGCAATTGTTGGCATTGGCGGGGGCTGTGGTCGTGATGTTGTGAACGTGGTTGCTCAGAAGCTGGATGTAGCTGTCGGCGCCGCTCACATAAATGCCGATCGGGACCTGGGAATCGCTCGTCGAGGTGAAGTTGCGGATCTCGAGGCCGCTGACGATGATGTAGTTGCGATTGTTGATGTTGACGAGCCCGGATTGTCCGTTGGTCACCTTCAGGCCCGTGCCGTCGATAGTGGCCGTTTCGCCGGGATAGCTTTGGAAGGTGATGCTGCCGGCTGCGGCTGTGCCGGAAACGGCTGGCGTGACAGCCTCATTGTAGACACCGGCGCGGATATTGACGGTATCGCCGGCCTTTACAGTGGTCGCTGCGTGTTGGATGGTGCGCCATGGAGCCGCTTGGGTACCGGCGTTGCTGTCGCTGCCGGAGGTGGCGACGTAATACACAGTGCCGCTGGCAAGGTTGATCAGTGCCGACTCCGGATGTTGCGGCTCGCTGACGGGGCGAGCGGTCACGACGAGCCGGGAGGCCTTGGCGAGAGAAGCGGGTGCGGTGTAGAGACCGGTCTGGGTGATCGTGCCGGTTGCAGCCGAGCCACCCGCGACGCCGTTGACTTCCCAAACGACCGCCTCGGAGTTGGAAGCGGCAAACTGCAGGCGCTCCCGCAGTTGAACGGTTGCTGCCGCGGGCGAGATGGAGAACGAGTGGCGAGGTGCTCCCACTGCGCGATCCTCAGATGCTGACTGGCCATGCGCGACACCCAGCGCAAGCGACCAGAGAACACTCGCAAAGAAACGGGAATGAACGGAACGGCCTGGCCGGAAAAGGCTCGACATTGGATTGTTCATTTTCGATTTTCCTTTCGAATTGGCTGGTTTAGCTTTCGATATTTACCGAATACTTTCTTTTCTCGTCGAGGGGCGACAGTAGGGGGGCGCAAAGACGCCGTCAAGTGGACTTTCGTGCGTGGGGAGAGCGGAATGCCAAGGGCCGGAGTGGAGCGGCTCACACGGTCCAGTGCGGGCAACTCAGGCCAACTCAACTATCAACAATGGGGGTGTCCTGTCGGTGGCGGGCGCTGAGCTCGCACATATCCAGATCGCTCATTGGGCAGTAGGGGTTGCGCCCAAGCGGAACTCGAAAGTGGGTTTGCGGGCGGCAACGCCGCCGGCGGAATCGGTTGGAAACACAGGGCGCGAACGCTTCACGCAGCAGAAGATTCTGAATTCAGAATCTGCAGAATCGCCGCGTGCGCGAGGGGGTTGTTTTAATTGGTGCCGGCTGACGGGATCGAACCGCCGACCCCCTGATTACAAATCAGGTGCACTACCAGCTGTGCTAAGCCGGCACACGGGAGAAGTATACGTCAGCGGTCGCGACAGGCTGAAGCAATCGCGCCGCAGCGCCGATTAAGCGGTTGAAGTGGTTGAATTGGCTAGGGTTTTAGACTACCTGAGCCCGCCAGATAGAGGACTTCCAACCGGCGACCCCGGCCGGCATTGAGACAGACGGTGTCGCCGAAGCGGGGGTTGATCAGGGCGACGAGTCCCGGCGCGACGTCGGCCTTGCTCCGGCTGATTCGAATCAGGTCTCCCGGGCGGAAAGGCAGTGACGTGGCGCGCGTGAGATAAACCGTAATCTCGGGGCGGCCGAATTTCTCGGCCAGCGCCGCGAACAGCGGGCCTTCGAGAAAGTCGTGCATCGAATCAGCGTCGCGCCACAGATAGTAAAGCTCGTAACAAGGGTCGACCTCATCCAGCAGAAAGACCTTTGCCGCCAGCCCAGGCACGCGATCAAACACGGGGCCGCGATCGGCGACTCGCTGACGAATTTCACGAAGCTGCTCTGAGCCACGGAGCGCTATGGAATAGCTCATCGCAATCATGGGTGAGTCAGAGCGCGCACGGTGTAGAACTCACTGACGATTTTCCAATCGGCACCGACTTTCAGAAGTTGGAGCGTCTTCCACCCCTCGCCGCCCGCGCCTGATGACACCACCTGCGTTATGAAATGCAGTCGCACGCAGGCAAGAGAGCCTTCCTGATCGATTTGCACGTGATCGAAGGTCTGGCGATAACGCGTATTGGTATGGAAGACCGAGTGTTTGAACGCCGCGAATCCCCGCAGCTCGGCCGAGTTGAGTGACTGGGCCTGCGATGCCAGGTCACCGGCGGAATAAAACGGGATCTGCTCGTCCAGGATGGTGGTCATGAACAGCGCCTCGTCACTATTCGTGACGGCAGTTCTGTAGTTAGCCAACACGCGCTCGATGGCGGCGCGATCGGGCGCGGACGCCGCAGCCACGAAGGGTGCGACACACAGCGCGAGCAGAACGGCGCATCTAGGAAAAACTGTCACGCCCGAACTATAGGCGTCCGTTTATGGATAGTATATCTATAGGTTTTAACGATAATGTTTAAAGACACTAATGAATAACTTGGATCTGGCCGCACTTCGGACGTTCGCCCTGGCCGCGGACCTGGGCGGCTTTGGCAAAGCGGCGCACAAACTTCACCGCACACCCGGCGCAGTCAGCTTGCAGCTGAAAGCGTTGGAGGAGCGTGTGGCCACTCCGCTGTTTGAGCGCCGGGGGCGTCAACATCAGTTGACGGCATCGGGAGAGGTACTGTTGGCCTATGCCCGCCGCTTGCTTCAATTGAACGACGAGGCATTGCTGGCGCTCGCGGGCTCGACCGAGAGTGGCGAAATCCGCTTTGGCATGACTCAGGACTTCGCCGACGGCTGGCTCCCACACACGTTGGCGCAATTTGCCCGCAGCGCGCCGGCGATTCGCATCCAATTACGAGTGGGCGGCAGCGGCGAGCTGGCCCAGGCATTCTCCAAGGGTGATCTCGATCTGGCCTTGATGTTTGGTCCGCCGGAGGAGCGCTCCCGGAGCCGCGCCGCGCGCCTGGGGGTGAGTTGGTTCGCGAGTCAGAGTTTGAAATGGGCGCCCGATGAGCCCGTTCCGCTGTTGGTGCTGGCGGAGCCTTGCATATTCAGAGATGCGGCCATTCGGGCGTTGGACGCTGCCAAACGCCCGTGGCGGATCATCCTGGTCAGCAACGGTGTGTCAGCGATCTGGGCGGCCGCCGAGGCGGGGCTTGGCGTGGCTGCGCGCACCACGATTCATGTACCGCGCTCCCTTGTGAAGGTCAAAGGATTGCCACAGCTCCCGGATGTTGGATTGTTCCTGCGCCACGCCGACGGTCGCCAGAATTCGGCGGTGGCGCACCTGCGGGATCTCCTGCTGCAGACGATAGAAATCAAGAACACATGAGCGACAGTGACATCGCGGCGGGCACCCGGTTCCAGCCTTCGCAGCTGCTCGAAGGGGCGCGCTTGCAGAGCCGGTTGGGCTGGGCGCGGGCTCCTGAGCCCGCGGGGGAAAAGGCCTATTGAGCGCTTGAAGACCTTGCGGCATCAAACCGGCGGCGCGCGCCGGCGTTGGGCCTCAGGAACTGATCTTCGAGCTGTTGGGCCGACAAAGGTCGGGCCAGCAGGAATCCCTGGACCTCGTCGCAACCGCGGGAGCGTAACCACTCGAGCTGCCCTTCCCGTTCGACGCCCTCTGCGGTCACTGTCAGATTGAGGCTGGCGCCCAACGACAGGATGGCCATGGCGATCGCGGCATCGCCGGCTGAATGATCGACTTCGCGAACGAACGCCTTGTCGATCTTGATCCGGTTCGGCGGGAAGCGGGTGATGTAGGCGAGCGAAGAATAACCCGTGCCGAAGTCATCCAACGCAATGTGACAACCGAGTTTGCGCAAGCGCTCCAGTGCACTCTGCACCGTGGCTGAGTCCTTCGCGAGCAGGGACTCGGTGATCTCGATTTCGATCAAGGACGGTGGCACGCCGGCCGCGGCAGCTTCGGCCTCGATGACCCTGGCAGGGTCGCCGTGCAGGAGTTCCTTCGGCGACACGTTGATCGCAATGGGGACTGTCCAACCCGCGTCCATCCATTTCCGCAGGTGGCGGCAGGCCGCGCGCGTCACCCAACCGCCGAGGTCAATAATGAGTCCGCTGTCTTCGGCGATCTCGATGAAGCGTGCCGGGGAGATGTCGCCGTACTCCGAGTCGTGCCAACGAAGCAACGCTTCAACACCGGCAATGCTGTTGTCACTCAACCTGAATTTCGGCTGGAAGTGCAACCCGAGCACGCCGTCGTGAACGGCGCGGCGCAGGCGTGTCTCGAGGTCCAACCAGTCGCGCAGGCGGCTGCTCATTGCGGCGGTGTAAATAGCTATCTGGCCCGAGGTACCCCCCTTCGCGTGGGACATCGCCGTGTCGGCATGTTTAAACACCGTGGCGACATCGGCACCGTCGTCAGGAAACAGAGCGAGGCCGATGCTGGGCGCCGCATAGAATTCCAGACCGTTATATTCGACCGCCTTTTCGAAGGCCGTACAGATTGTCTGGGCCAGGCGATGGGCGATCGAACGGGCATCGCGGCTTCTCAGCAGCACTACAAATTCATCGCCCCCAAAACGCGCCAGCGAGACATGGGGAATCATGAGTTTGGTCGGCTCCACCGCGTGCTCCAAGGTGGTGGCGACCATGCGAAGAATCGCATCGCCGACTGAATGGCCGAACGTGTCATTGACACGCTTGAAGCTGTTCAGATCGAGATACGTGACCGCAACGGTTTCACCCGCATCACGGGCATCCGCGAACATCGAGGTAGCCGTTTCGATACAGCGCTGCCGATTGGGAAGTCCGGTCAGCACATCCATGTACGCGAGTCGCTCGATGTGCTCTGCGGCAGCGACACGTTCAGTGGTGTCCTGACGAACGATTACGACATCGCCCCCTTCACGGCGAGTGAATCGCAGCTCGTAGGAATGTCGGGTCCCTTCTGTTTCGCTATCGCGATACTCCAGACTGCGCTGTTTGCCGTCCGCCGCTGTTTCGCCAATCGCATACAAAGCATCCGGCAGGATGGCCGGCGGTGTCAGCGCTGATGTTGTATCGGCGTTGGGGCTCCATTGGATACGACCCTCCGCGTCTACTACCCAAAGCCGGTCTGGAAGCGCCGCGACGAGCGTGTTGACCTGGACGATGCGTTCCGTCAAAGCCTTGTGGCCCGCCTCCAGACGCTGCTGCTCACGAAGGACTGTCTGGAATCTCTCGCGCTGCCTGCGAATTCGGTAGATGACAATCGCCATTATCGCAATGAGATAGGCGGAGTAAGCCCACGACGACCGCCAGGGTGCCGCGTCGCGATGAATGATCAGATGGAACGGCGTTGCGGTCCATATGGAATCCGCATTCGCGGCCCGGACTTCCAGGAGGTGATCACCCGCTTCCAGGTTGGTCAGGGTCACACGGCGTTGCGTGCCCAGGTCGATCCAGCGATCTGTCAGACCGCTCATGCGGTACGCGAGCCGGTTGCGTTTGGGCGAGGTGAAATCGAGAGCGCCGAAGTCAAAGGAGACTACGTTGGCGCGGAAATTGAGGTTGAGTCGCTCCAGCAGCCACGGTGGCGTACTCGTCGCCAACGGTGCGCCCATGACCGCAATGCCGGTCAACGCCAATCGCGGCGGAGTGTGATTCTCGGTCACGCGCGCCGGATCGAAGATGTTGAATCCGCCGGGACCACCAAAGCACAGTCGTCCATCGGGCAGGCGGAAGTAGGCGTTGAAATCGAACTCTTCGCCTTGCAGGCCATGTTGACGGTGATAGGTCTTCACGGCGTGGGTGTTCGGATCGAAACGAATCAGGCCGGCGTTACCGCTCAGCCACAACTGGCCGCCGGCATCAGGTACGACACCGTAGATGGTGTCGCTGGACAGACCCTGATGGCGGGTGATTGTCTCGAAGCGGATGGTTTCCGGGTTGGCCGGCGTGCCCACGACCCGGGCAAGGCCCGCGCCGTCGGTGCCGACCCAGACGCGATCCTGCGAATCGACAGCGATTGCGAAGATGGTGTTGGCAGGCAGGGATTGCCGGTCGTTCGGATCGAAATGAAACGATTTGATGACCGTACCGTCAGCATTGGCAAGGTGCAGGCCACCGCCGTCGGTGCCGATCCACACGTTGCCGTGGGAGTCCTCGGCAAACGCGCTGACATGCGGAAAATTCGTGCCGCCGGCTCGTCCGGGCGCGAAAGGCAATTGGCGGACCTGGCGGGTCTCGGGATTGAGAATGTTTGCGCCGCCCCCGTGCGTACCGATCCAGATATCGCCCCGATGCGACTCGAACAGGGTCATGATTCCGGCGGCGCTGACACTGTGAGCGTCGCCTGCCGCGACCGGAATGGACTCCAGCTTGCCCGCGGCTGTGAGGACCCGAAGGCCCTGGGCCATGGTGCCGATCCACAGGTTGTTGTGGCGATCACTCACCAGCGACATGACACGCTGGTCGCCCAGTGAGTTGGCTTTGTGCAGCAGTGTGTCGAGATCGGTGGCCTTGCCGGTTGCGCCGTCGAATAAGGTGAGGCCGCCGCCGAGCGAACTGATCCAGACCTTGTTGTCGGGCGCGTCCGCGAAAGCCGTGACCAACTTGCCGCCCAGCCAGTCGGGGCGGTGACCACCCAGCTCCCAACTGCGCGGATTCCAGCGGCTGACACCGCCTGAGCGGGTCCCGATCCACAACAGCCCGGACCGATCCTCAAACAGGGACATGATGTACGAGTCGCGCAGTGACTCGGGATCACGCAGATTCTGGCGATAGTGAATAAACTGCCCGGTGTCAGGGTCCAGCAGATCCAGCCCCTCGGGCGTGCCCACCCACAAATGCCCCGCTTGATCCTCGAGGACCGCACGGATGTCATCACTGGCGAGTGAGTTGGGTCGCTGGGCGTCGTGGCGATAAACCTGACCTGCGTGGCCGTCGCGATCGAGCCGGACGAGTCCACCGTCGAAGCTGCCGACCCAGAACGCGCCACCGCTGTCCTCCCGGACGACCGTAATCTGGCTGCCGCTGACCGCGCCGTAATGAATGAAAGCATGATGGGCCGCGTCCCAGCGATCGAGCCCCTTTTCCGTCCCCACCCACATCCGGCCCGATTGATCCTCCGTGAGGGTCAGTATGCGATCGTCGATCAGCGACGCCGGATTGCGGTCGTCGTGGCGCAGATGGATCAGGGACTGGGATTGAGGGTCGAGGATGTTGATGCCGGCATCGCTCGTGCCGATCCAGATCTGACCCCGCGCCGTGGCGGCGAGGGTTCTGACCCCATCACTCGACAATGACTGCGGGTTGGCGGCCTCGTGCCGCCAGACCGTAAAATTGTCCGTTTCGCGATTCCAACGCGCCAGCCCCGCATCCTTCAGTGCGACCCACAGATCATGGTGGCCGTCCTCGATGATCTCGTAGACAAAGTTGCCGGGCAGCGAGTTACGGACCTCGCGTGAATAGGCGTACCGCACGAGCTCGTGTCCGTCATAGCGAACGAGCCCATCCTCGGTGCCGAGCCAGATGAATCCCTGCGAGTCCTGCAGTGCTTCGTAAACGGTGCCCTGCGGCAAACCGTCGGCAGTGGTCAGATGCTCAAGGATGAGCGGCGGGGCATCCGCGGCCATCGTGGCCGCAGGTACCCCGGACATCATGAACAAACCCGCGAGCGCTATGAACTGCCAGGCTGCTATGAGAGGCCCCGACTGCATATGCAAAGGATTGCATTATGTTTGTTTCGGGGCATTGACGTAATTCCTGCACCGCGGCGAGGTGCGCGATCTACGTCACAGTTTGCTGTTTGTTAGTCAAACTATTCGTTCGGCACCCACGACTCGATCGACGCCGGGGTGGCCTGCGATGCGGCCGAGCTCGAGTTGGTCCACCAGGGCACCGACTTGCTCCACGTGTAGCCTTTGCTCCAGGTATATCCCTTGGACCAGGTGTAGCCCTTGGACCACGTATATCCTTTCGACCAGGTATACCCCTTGGACCAGGTATAGCCCTGACTCCAGGTGTAACCCTGGTTCCAGGTGTAGCCCTGCGACCAGGACAGGCCGTCGCCGGATTGCGCTGCACCCCAGGTCGAGCCGTCGAGATCCATCACGTAGTAGTTGCCATTGGCATCCTGGTTCGCAGGACCGCCGAAGTGAGCAGTGCCGGCGAGATCGGCAGCAATGTCGAGACCGCCGTTGGCGCAGCCGGTGGCCGAGCTGTTGACGGCGGCTACCGCGTTAATCAACCCGGCGCCCTGTTGGAACACGCTGTAAGCCAGCGTCCCGTTGGAATTGACAGCGGCTTTGGCCGAGCTGATCAGGCGGCATTTCACGCCATCGGGCGTGAGAGTGGGGTCCGACTGGATCATCAGGGCGACCACGCCGGTGGTCACAGCAGCGGCCATTGAGGTGCCCGACATCGTGAACAGCGTCTGGTTGGGCTTCATCGAGTTCTTGTCGATGTTGGCCAGGTAGCTGCTCGAGGACATCGACGCCACGATGTGGCCACCGGGAGCGACGACCTCCGGCTTCACAAATCCTTCGAACGTCGGGCCCGTCGACGAGAACGAAGCCAGGCGATCATCCGAGCCGTCATACGGAGTGTAGTTGTCGGTCAACGCGCCAACCGTGACAACGTACGGCACGTTGCCGGGGACATCGACCGTCATCGGATCCGGACCCTCATTGCCCGACGCCGCGACGACTACGATACCGGCTTGCCAGGCAGCCATCACCGCCTGGTTGAGGGGATCGTCCCAATAATAAGACTCGGGCTGCGCACCGAATGACAGGTTCACGACCCGGATGTTGTATTGCTTCTGGTGCGCGACGATCCAGTTGATTCCGGAAATCACGTCGACATAGCGGCCACCGCCGTTCCCGTCGAATGCACGGACGACGACGAGGTTGGCCTGCGGGGCAATACCGAGGTATCCGCCGCTAATGTTTTGAGCGCCACCGGCGGCAATCGAGGTTACATGCGTACCGTGGCCGTAAGGATCCGAAGTGACGGGGGCCGAGCCGCCGTTGGTTACATCCACGGAGGCAAGGATTCGGCCACCGTAGTTCTGAAGAAGATCCTGCCAGAGGCCGGAGTCGAGAATGGCGACCGTGACGCCTTTGCCCGTGATGCCGGCCTTCTGCAGCGAGTCGGCGCCTACCAACCCGGGATAGTCAGTTTGATACAGGGCGGTGGAAGCCTGAACGCCCGTACCATCCTGCAGTTTCGTATGGGACGATACGTTGGCGACGGCGGGGGATGTAACTCCACTCACCAGAGAATTCGTTAGTACTGCGGAAGTGGCGGGTGCCACGACCTGAGCAGTGACCGATCCAACAGCGGACGATGCCACTGCGTTGTTGATCGCGCTGGTCGAGGCGTTCGCCGCGGCAACCGCATTTCCCAACAATCCGCGCTCGGAGACCTTGCGGTCTGCGTACACGCGCAAGCCTGGGGTACCGCGAAGAGCCGACACCTGCTCCGGCGTGAGATACGCCGAAACAGAATGGATGATCTCGAATTCCTGTTCTACTTTTGCGTTGACGCGGGCCACGCTCTTATCTGCCGTGTTCAACGAGTCCGCCTGGACGATATACAGAGCGGGGGTCAATACGCTCTGTCTATCATCAGACCGACTCGAGTCAGCCGCGGATGAAACCGCTGCTACCGAACCCAACGCAATCGAAATTGCCGAGACCAATCGAGTAAAGCTCATCACATCTTCCCGGTGCCGAAGCCGAAGTGACTCCGTCTGGAGACGCATTTGACTGGATTTGGTCTGTCCGAGCGGCGGTCGCGCGCTCACAGACTTTGGCCTCGAATGTGACACTGTTCAAATAACGCAGGTGTCAAACGCGAGTTGATACCGATTACACCCGGGCCTTGGGGGGTTTGCGGACGCCGCGGGACTTGAGCGCGGCGGCGGCCTCGGAGGTTGATTCGAGATACAGGTCACCCGAACCCTGTACGCAGCCCAGCGCGGCCAGGAGACTTCGCTGCTCGGCATCATCGATACCCGTCGCGATCGGTGTTATGTCCAATGCCTTGGCGACGGCGATACTGGCGCGGCAGACCTTGAGTGCGACCGTGTCTTTCCGCGCCGCGATCACCCAGGCGCGATCCAGTTGAATAGCCCGGATGGGTGCGCGGGCCAGCCACTCGGGCGATAGGGTGCTGCGCCCTACTTCGTCGACTATCAGCTGAACTCCCGCTGCTGCCAGCGTGTTCAAGTCTGACGGCGGCCTGACACCGACGTTTCGCTCGGCGATACGCAGCTCCAGGCGCTGAGGAGGAATGGCACCGGTGCTGAGCAACCGGTTGAAATCCTCCCCAAACTCCTCATGCGACAAGTGGTGTCGGAGCGCTCCGAACGAGATTCTGACGTCAGGGGGGCCGCGGCGGCTGAGGGTCAGGAAGTCATCCTGCAGCCATTTCATGGCGGCGCGGGATAATGTTGTGCCGAGGCCCGTGGTCTCGGCGACACGCAGGAAATCCAGAGGCCGAATCTCGCCCCGCAACGGATGTTGCCAGCGCAGATAACCGACCCAGGCGACCAAACGACCGGTTGCCAGGTCGTGGCGACCGACGTAACGAAGCTGAATTTCGCCGTTGGTAATGGCGTTTTGCAGCTCGCGCGAAATATCCATGCGCGCCAGCGACTTCAACCGCAGGGTATCGGTGAAGAAACAGATTCGGCCGCCACTGCCGCGGCGCGCTTCATTTACAGCCGCCCGCGCGTGATCCAGCAGAGCTTTTGCTGAAGATGCATCCTGCCCGAGCAGTGCAACGCCCGCGCTGGGAGTCAGTTGGTAAACATCTCCAGCCAACTGAACCGGCTCGCGCAGGCTCGCGCAAATGAGCTCCACGCAGGTTTCGATGTTGACGCGATCCGCGGAATCCAGCACCAGCGCGAGCAGGCTGTCGCTGAGTTGGCCCAGGTACCATGTTGGTTGGCCCCCCGCGGACGGCGACGCATTCGAAAGTCGCAGGACCGCGGTGGTCATGATCTGTTCGGACAGCTTCGGCGCGATGGCCTGGGCAATGTCGGCCAGGCCTTCTATATGGATGATGGCCACCGCGAGTGGCTTCTCGCGCAAGGACGCCATGGCGGTGGATTCCTTGAACCGTTTCAGGAAGCCACGGCGGTCGATCTGGGGCGCCAGCAGCTCCGCACTGGCATTCATGGTGTCGTTTGAGGAGTCGTGCGCGACCGGCCGGATGACGCAGATGGCGCGATCCGGGCCCTGGGCAGTGGCGCGCGCCTCATAGTCGCAACCCCGATCCTTGAACCGTGCCTCGGCTGTATCGCGGGTGGAAATAGCCTTGCGGGTCAATTGCTTGACCAGCTCCGCGACGGACTCGGGCCAGATTTCGACGAGCTGCTTGCCGATGCTGTCTCCCGAGGGCTTGAGCTCGCCGACGCCGTGACCGGCATTGACTGCGAGAATGACGCCATCGCGGCGCACGCCGATGACCAGATCCGGCAGGGCTCGGATCAGGGAGTCAGACATCGAAGCTTGCGCTGAAGGTCGGCATAGCTGGGGGATTTTAAGGCAATTGAATATGGAAAACTGAGAGGGGGTGCCGGGTTTGCTCCGGCCAATCAAACACGAGGACTGCGGCTGAAAACCAACTCGCGATGCCGCGGGGCACACCGGCGCAAATCCAGCCATCACTGTACTGGGCGACAACGAGCTGCTGGGCAGGGTTGGCTTTGTTTGAAAAGGGACCGACGCCGAGTTGGGTTCACGGCCGTCATCGGCAGTGCCACGATCGCCAATCCCGCGCCCGAGGTCGCATTGCGCAAGGTGGGATTACGATGGGAAAGGCGGTATACAGTGGTGACAAATTGGGCTTGCTGAGGGATAGGTCGGCTGAGCCATGATTCGCGCATGGGCACACGGCGCGGGAGACCTGATCCACTGGAGCTGACTGGCGAGCCCCGCTGGCTGGTGGTGCGGGATCGCGTGAGCCGGGCGCTGGAGTTTCGGGCGCTGCCGGGTGGAGCCGACCTGCGGGCCGCGATGCTCGCCAAGCAGGTGGAGTTGAGTGCGAAGGGTTGGCGGGCGGGACCGATTCCGCGGAAGTGCTCTTTCTTTTTTGCTGATCGGGATAACGAACGGGTGTGTGTATCGGTGGAATGCTTCGAGCCTGCCTCTAACGCGGATCAAGGATTCAGACGTTGACTCGGCGCTGTGGGAGACCTGCCCGGCGGCGGTGCGGTGTGTCCATGCGGCGGTTGAATTCCAACCGGCCGCACAGATCACCCTGCCTGATTGTTCGGCGTGAGTCGGCACGCCGCTCGTGGTCAGTTCTCAACACCCACTGACTCATCGCGAGGGGGATTGGGATCTTTGCCCGCGCGCAGCAACTGCGCCGACATGAGATCCTGCTCGCGATGGCTCTCTGCGCACAACGCCAGAAATTCCGCGGCGTACGCTGGGTTGTTCTCGTCCAATGTCAACCACAACTTCATTTTGTAATCGCCGGCGCGTCGCGCTGCAACGGCCGCGGTCCATTGCGGAGAGTTCTCGGGCCAAACACGTTTGGCGATGGTTGTACCGACCATTTCCGTGACGGTGGTATCGCCGCGCTGAAGAGCCTGCGCTACGTTTCGACAGGCTTCGAGGCGACCGGGACGTTGCAGCCGCCCTGCGTTGCAGGCATCGAGTGTGGCGCGATACGCAGGAATTACAGTGGCCGCGAGAGATCCCGCGATCGACCCCTCAGCACCGCGCACTGTAACGGTCTGCGGTTGAATGGCTGCTTGCGTGAGGTGGAAAATGAGACTCGTCCAATAGGTATCAACGCGGTCGGAATGACCGATTGCGGAAAGCGCGGTATCAATGGCGTCATCGTCCGCGGCCGCGGTAGCTTGGGCCAAGGCACCCAACCACCCGCTCCCATTCGATGGATCTACGGCGCGCAGATGGCGCTCGATCGGTTCTGGATCGCAGGGCGGCGTGTTACGACAGATTTGCGCATGTAGCCACAGCAGATCCGGCCTAGTTGGCGCCGCTGCGGTTGCTTTGGCGATGAGTGTGACGCTGTGGTCAGGTTGAAGCGGCAGGTCTAATACTGCCGCAGCAGCCAATGAATCAGCATCCGAGCGTTTTTCGAGCAGCTTTGTCACATGCTGGTCGATGTAGACAGGATCTGCCTTGAACGCTGACGCCGGAGCCTGAAGCAGCAGAAAGCTGCCGATTGCGAGGATGCCCAATCCGCGGGTCGCTGAGATGCTGGCGCCGGGATTGATCAAGCGGCGCGCGGCGCATTTTTTGATTGCCGCGCCTGTTCCCGCCATCGATCCGAGTTGACGCCCATGATGAGAAGCCACAGCGTCAAGGACCCCTCGCCGAGGACTGCCGGTATCACGAAATAAGGAAAAAAAAGCTTCTGACCCAAGGTCGGCCAAAAGAAGATCGTATAGGCGAGGCCGGCTATCAGCACCAACATCCCAACAGCCCTGGGAAGAAAAATCGATCTCATGATCAGCAGGCCGATCAGAACGCAATGAACCGCGAAGGGGGCTAGTGCAATGGCATAACCCAAATCAAAACGGGCCGCAGAACGTGAGTCGGCCAGCCCGTGCAGATAACCAAAATAGCTGAGTGCGGCCGATGCCATAATGATGACAAAGAAGATCCGAAAGAGTGCAGCCAACACGGAGAGGGTACGGCTGACCGGTCGAAGCACGTCGTACAGCAGCCAGGCGACCGCCACATCGCACGTGAGCGTGATGGCCAGGTTGGCGGGGGTAGCGGTGCTCGCACCGCTGGGGGCCATGATGAAGATGAGCAGATAGAAAAGCCCGGCCAACCTCGCTTTGTGGGTCGGCGCACACAGTCCAATCACGTCAGGTGATCTAGAGGCGGTCACAACTTCAGGATAGCCCAAGAGGCGCCGTGCGAGGAGCGACTACAGGCAGAAGGACGCGGGCTTGCGACTATTCGAGCGCCACGCTTCAATTGGGACCTCTCGCGGTCAAATGACTTCACCGGAATCCCGCTGCTGGCGGGGCGCCGATATCAGGTCGTTCGGCCGTAGAAGCCGAGGCGCTCTTTTTCGCTGAACAGGACGCCCGGGCGCTCGTAGTAGGAAAAGACCGCGACCAGACGGGAATTTTGGCCTTCGACGGTTGAGACGCGATGCAGGGAGTTTTTGCCTGCGAAGACATTGAGAGTGCCGGCTGTCAGGGGATTGACGCGGATGCGGTCTGTTTGACCGCTGAGCACGCGGCCGACCTCGTCGTAGTTGGGCTGACCGTCCGCCCGCAGCTCACTGCAGTACTGAAACTCTCCGCCCTCTTGCGCCGCCTGAATCAACAGAGTGGTTGTATAGCGTGCGCGATCGAAGTGCCAGTTGAGCGCTTCCCCGGGGCGATACTCCATCACGTTGGCACGGGCCAGGGGATCGTCCATCAGGTACAACTTGGGCAGGCTCAACACTCGCGCAATGAAATCCGCGAGCGCTTGCCATTCGTATAGACGGTGAATGAAGGTATTCGTCAACTGATCATCACACAGTGTGTGATTGATCGTCTGGAATTTCTTGAGTGCTGGATGCGAGTCGCTGACGCCTTCCACTCGATCCAGAAAGTAAACGTTGTGAGTGCGAGCATGGGTGTAGGAGCTCGACGTTGCCATGCCGGCGAGCTCGGAGGCGGCCGCTTGGATCGTCTCGGGCCTGACCAGACCTTCGAGGTTGAACATGCCATCACGCTCCAACTCGGCGCGGCAGCGTGCAACGAGCGCGTCATACCCAGCCGTTCCAGGCTGGTCGAGCGGATAGCGTTCGAGATCGAGTAGGTCGTGCACGTCAACCTCCATCAGCGGATATCGTAAACCAGCGTCGCGCCGAAAACCCGGGGGCGGTTGATCTGATAGTCGTTGGTCAGGTTGTTCAGGAAACCCACCCGATTGGGTGGTGCGAGGATCGCGCGCTTGTCCAGGACATTGTTGGCCGTGAGGCGCAACGTCAAGGGGCCGTGAGCAATCGAGGCCGCGAGATTCCAGAGCCCGAAGGCTGATGTGCTGCCGAGGGTGTTGCTTCCGTCGGAGGCGGACAGCCCCATCGGCGCATGACTGCGATAAGTATGATTCACAGTCAACGTCGCCAAGTAGTCGGGGATGATTTCCCGGACGTAGTTGACCGCTTCCGAGGTGCTGAATTTCGGGCTGCCGGGCAGCTGTTGACCCGCGAAGCCCTTGACTGCACCGTCCACAATCTGCCCGGTGCCGTCGTTGGCGGTCAGTGAGAAGTCTTTGGTGAGCTGCGCGTGGGCAACAGCAGCGCCCACGTTGTAACTGAGGCCCTGGACAAACAGCGGACCGGAAGTGTCGACCTCGAAGCCGCGTGACCGAGCGTGATCGCCGTTATAGACCGCGAGGTTGCCGGACGGAAGACTCGCCGAGATCTGCGGGTTTTCCCATTCAATATCGAATACAGCCACCGTGTAGGTGAGGCCATTGTCGAGCCGGCCTTTGAAGCCGAGCTCGTAGTTGTTGACCGTGTCAGGCTTGTACTGCTGCAGGGTCGGGCTCTCTGCATAGACGCCCACCAAAGGTACGGAGTTCGCGCCACCGCGCCTGAAACCCTGTGACCAGGTGGCGTAGACATATTGCTTGTCCAGGTACTCGTAGGACGGGTTGATCTTCCAGGTGTTCTTGGAAGCCGGTGAGCTATGGGGCACGGCCGGCAACAGAATGGAGAACGGGTAGTCCAGGTAGGACTGGGCGTCCGTGAAATCCTGCTTGAAGTGGCGGCCACCGAAGGTGATCTGGGCCCGCGGCGCCACGTGCAAGGTCACCTCGCCGAAAATCGACTTGTCGATGAAGCTCTGGCGATCACCCTGGAAGAATGAGGTCGCGTTGGGGCCGAAGTTGAGCAGGCAGTTGGGGAACTCGGCGCCGAGGTAGTACTGGGCCGTGCAACCTTGCGCCACTGCTCGTTCGGCCGTGCCGGGCTCGACAACGTCCCACGTGCCGTTGCGGATCTGGTGCTCGTAGTACAGACCCACGGTGTAGTCGATCAACTGCCCCGGGCTCGTGTTGGAAACCAGGCGAACTTCCTGGGAGAAAGTCCGGGCGTCGTCGGCAAACTCCTGAATTTCCAGCCAGCGCGGATTGATCGGGCTGCCGGCATAGTAGTTGAGATAAGCCGGCCGGCTCGCGAAGTGGTACGTGTCGTCACCCTCGGTCACACCACCTGTATGGTAGTAGGACGACGTGGACGACAGGGTTGCAAAGCCAACATCCAAAGAAAGATCAAGAGACAGTAACCCGGTAGATCGCTTAAAGGGCTGCTCGCTGGGCGAGAAGTCCGTGTAGGGACCGCCGGCCGGGAAGTTGACGCGTGGGTCGAGTGGATAAGGACCTGCGGGCACATCAGGGTTCGCCTGAGGTCCGCCATTTCCTTTGAGGTAGGAATACAGATAGGCCACTTCCGCGCTGAATGCGCTGGTGGGCTTCCATAACAGCGCGGCACGGCCGGTCAGGGTTTTCTGACTGTTCCAGTCGTCTCGGGTGTAAAAGTTGGCCGGGCTGTTTACCGGGTCTGAAGGGTCGGCCAGCGTGGGCACGCCCGTGAGATACGGGGAATCGCGCCGGATGATGCCCTGCGCTTTGATAAAGCCGGGCTCGTACTCATATTTGGCCGAGGCACGCACTGCGAGCGTATCGCCCAGCGGGACATTCACCAGTCCGTTGACGGTGTAACCGGTGCCGCTCGAATGCGCAGTCGTCGTCGCGCCGGCGCCGATCTGCGCCGAGAATTTATCGAGTACGGGATCGTTGGGGATAAAACGGAGCGCTCCGCCGAGTGAGCCTGCGCCGTAGAGGGTGCCCTGCGGACCCCGCAGGACTTCCACCTGCTTGAGATCGTCGAGTTGGAAATAGCCGCTCATCGGCGAATTCCCGACATAGGTTCCGACAGGATCCTGCTCAAAAGTGCGAAAGCCGCGCGGCTCGCCCGTCGCGTTCAGCCCACGGATGATGGGAGCGACAGCGCCGGCATAACGCGCGCCGAAGTCGAACATGCTGAGGCCGGGGACCTGCAGGGCCAGAGACTGCGTATCGACGACGCCGAGCTGATTGAGCGTATCCCCGCTGATGACGCTGAGACTGTACGGCACTTCTTCCGCGGTCTGGGTGCGGCGCGTCGCCGTTACAGTGACCTCGTCGAGTCGCGAAGGGACATCGGCCTCGGCGGCATGCACGCGCAGCGGCAATCCGTAAAGTATTGCCAAAACCGCAGCGCCCACCGTGAGATCGCCGGCGCCCGGCCGCTTCGAATGAGTGCGTTCGGCTGTCGTGTGCATCAAAATGATCCCCATCCGGTTCCGTATGTTTGATTCGCTCCGGGTGACGGCGAATGTAGCGCAGTTGCATGACTCAACACTAGTTGAAGTAGCATCTGCGTAACACGGGAGGCTCGACATGACTGAAACGCGCCGGTCTTTTATGATTACCCTCGCCGGCTGCGCAGCGGCGCTCAGCGCCGACCACGCGAGCGCACAGGCGCATAAGAAAAACTGGCGCCTGCCGCAGAAAAACTCATTCCGCGTCGTGGAGAATGAGTGGATCCCGATGCAGGACGGCGTACGGCTCGGGGCGCGGCTGTGGATTCCAACAACTGCCGATCACGAGCCCGTGCCGGTCGTGCTGGAATACATTCCGTACCGTAAACGGGATCTGGAGCGTCCGCGCGATGACGGCTGGGCGAAGCAGTTCGTCCCGTATGGTTTTGCATTTGCGCGCGTGGATATTCGCGGCTCGGGTGACTCCGAAGGATTACTCCTCGATGAGTATCTGCAACAGGAGCAGGATGATGCTGTTGAGATCATCGCGTGGCTCGCGCGCCAACCCTGGTGCTCCGGCTCTGTTGGAATGCGCGGCATCTCGTGGGGCGGCTTTGCCTGTTTCCAGGCAGCCGCACAGCACCCACCGGCCCTCAAGGCCATCATGCCCCAGTGTGCTACTGACAATCGCTATACCGATGACGCGCATTATGTTGGGGGTGCGCTGACACTGGACATGTACGACTGGGGTACCGAGTTCAAGAATGTCATGGTGGCGAGTCCGGACCCGGACATCTCCGGCCCGCGCTGGCGTGAGATGTGGCTGGCACGGCTGAATGCAACACCGCCGGTGCTGGCGACCTGGCTGTCACATCAGCGCTTCGATGCCTATTGGCAGCACGGCTCCATTGCGACCGATTATACCAACATCAAGATCCCGACTTATGTGGTGGGCGGACAGATCGATTCGTATCGGGATTTTTTACCGCGAACCCTGGCCAACCTGAAGGTGCCCCGCAAGGGGCTGATGGGACCGTGGGGTCACAAGTACCCGCAGATTGCGGATCCGGGGCCGGGACTCGACTGGGTCACCGAGGAAGTGCGGTGGTGGACCCAGTGGTTGAAGGGTGTTGATACGGGAATCATGGCGGAGCCGATGTTCCGCGCTTATATGGAGTACCAAACGGCGTCTGAGGTGTGGCCGCACGATACGCCCGGGCGGTGGGTCAGCGAGGCCAAATGGCCGCCCAAGAAACCGGGTGAGTTGAAGTTTCACTTGAACGGGGATGCGGTACTCGGCACGGTGGCCGGACCCGAGCGTGTGCTCGTGGTGAAATCCCAGGAGACGCTGGGGCTGACCAAGCGCGAATGGTTTCCGTGGAACATGTCGATTGACCTGCCGCCCGATCAGACCCCGGATGACGCACGGTCGGTGTGCTTTGATTCGGCGCCGCTGAGCGCAGATCTGGAGATTCTGGGCAATCCCCTGTTGACAGTGCGCCTGAGCTCCAGCCGACCGGTGGCAAAGCTGATTGCGCGGGTGAATGAAGTGACGCCGGATGGGAAGTCGTGGTCGGTGAGTTATGGCGTATTGAATCTGACTCATCGGGCGGGCCACGAAAAGCCGGCGCCCTTGGAGCCGGGGCGCTCCTACGACATCGATCTGTCGTGCTACTTCACGGCGCATCGATTCAAGCAAGGAAGCCGGATCCGGGTCGCTTTGTCCGAGTCTTTGTGGCCCATGTTGTGGCCGTCGCCGCAGCCTGTGGAGTTGAGCATCGTTGCGGGCGTTTCAACGTTCACACTGCCGGTCAGGCACGCTGCTACTCCCGATGCGCCCTTGCCGATGGAAATGTTGACTGAACGCATCAAGAAAGACGCGCAATCGGAGAGTCTCTATGAGATCACCCAGATGGGACCGGACGTTCATGGGCGCGTGACATTGCACAAGCGGCTGCGCGACCTACCGGAGACGCTCGCAGACATCGGGACGACGGTGTCGGGTGGAAGCGATTGGTATATGAGCATTCAGGAAGGCGATCCTAACAGCTGCGTCTGGCAGCTCGAGTGGTGGAGTGCCATCTCACGCGGTGACTGGGTGACGCGTACGCGGTCGACTGTGGAGCTGAGCTCTACTGCAGATGAGTTTCGAGTGAAGGAATCGATGACCGCCTGGGAAGGCGAGAAGCAGATCTTTCAGAAAAAGTGGGACCAGAAGATTCCACGCGACCTGTTGTGAGTAGCGCACTGCAACTGATGAATGCCGGCCGCCTCGTGGAGGCACACGCGGCGGCGTTGCGTGCGGTTGATGGGCTGTCGGTGTGCTCGCCTGCACACGGGCTACTGGCGATGATCCTTGTTCAGCTGGATCAGCGGGCAGAAGCTGAATCGGTGATCTCGCAGGCCGCGGCGATGCCGAATGGTGTTGCCGATGCCTACGACGCGCTCGCTTTCGTCAGTCTGCAGTTAGGTCTGCACGAGCAGTCCAACGCGCTGTATCGGAAGGCGACTGAGGTTGCGCCGGGTGAGGCGCGGTTCTGGTACAACCTGGCGACGAGTGAGCGCAGTCTGGGTCGGCTGGCCGCGGCGGAGAGCGCTTGTCAGCAGGCGATTGATGTCAACAGGACGAGCTATCAGAGCTACCTGCTGCGCTCGGAACTGTGCGTGCAGTCGACGAGCTCCAATCATGTCGAGGAGCTATTGAAGCTCGCCAGCGATCCGCAGCTCGATGACCGGGGGCGGATGTTTCTTGGCTTTGCCGTGGCGAAGGAGCTGGATGATCTGGGGCGCTACACGGAGGCGTTCCGGTGGTTTCAGGTGGGGGCCAGTACTCGCCGGCGGCATCTCTCCTACGATGTTGCTGTGGATGAAGGGAAGTTGGAGCGGATCGCTTCGACCTTCACTGCCGAGCTGATTCGCTCGACCACGGCGACAGTGTCGGACCGCCATGTGTTTGTTATCGGATTGCCCCGCAGCGGCACGACCCTGGTGGAGCGGATTCTGACCGGGCATGCGGGGGTTCGCTCGAACGGGGAGACTGATAACTTCGCCAAGGCTCTGTTGGGGAATCTGGTTTCACAGGGCGATGTGTTTGCCCGGGCCGCGGCGGCGGATCCTGCCACGGTGGCGGGGCGGTACGCGGCGCTTGCAGGGCCGGGCAGCAAAGTCATCGAGAAGCTGCCCATGAACTATTTGTACCTGGGCGCGATTCATCGCGCCTTGCCGGGGGCGAAGCTGGTGTTGCTGCGCCGGGATCCGTTGGACAGCTGCTTCGCGATGTACCGCACTCTGTTTGCCGCGGCCTACCCTTTCAGCTATGACCTCAACGAGCTGGCCCGATACTACGCGGCGTATGCACGCCTGATGGCGCATTGGCGCCGCTGCCTGGGTGAGAGTCTGTTTGAGGTGGGATACGAGGAGCTCGTTGCGCGGCCTGAAGTGGTTGGCTCGCAGTTGGCGAGTTACTGCGGGGTTGCCTGGGACGCGCGGGCGCTGGCGGTCGAGCGAAACACCGGGGTTTCGCTGACGGCGAGCGCGGCGCAGGTGCGACGGCCCATCTATGGCACTTCGTCGGGCCGGTGGCGGCACTATCGAGCGGCGCTGGCGCCGCTGATTTCGGCTTTGAAAGAGGCCGGGGTGGCGTTACCGGCGGACGCGGCGTGATGCCGATAACTGCCTAAAATACCTGGTTATTCAGGCTATCGGCCAGGGGCTGGGCGGTGCCACTATTAACGCTTGACGGTAATAACGTGAAGCGTTAATACTGATCCGCTCATTCAAGACTCGCGCTACCCAGCAGCTCTTCCGGGGGCTGTTCCTGAAGGGCATGGATGCTCGACTTCAGCAGCGGGCACGTGAAAAGCTGAAGTACCTGGACGCGGCAGGTGAGCTGCGGGACCTGTTGATACCTCCCGCCAACAGGCTCGAAGCCTTGCAGGGGGATCGCAAAGGTCAGTACAGCATCCGGATAAATCAGCAATGGCGCGTGTGTTTCAGGTGGATGGACACGATGCGTTCGATGTCGAAATCGTGGACTACCACTGACACGACAAGGAATGAACATGGCGGTAAACAAGTTGCGACCCGTACATCCGGGCGACATCCTGCGGCATGACTTCATGGAGCCGCTGGGTCTGAGCGCATACCGGCTGGCCAAAGAATTGGGAGTTTCGATTCCGACGGTGAATGAGATTGTGCGGCGGCGACGGGCGGTCACCGCCGAGATGGCGTTGCGACTGGCACGCTATTTCGGCACGACGGTGCAACTCTGGCAGAACCTGCAATCTCAATATGACCTGGAAGTCGCCACGGCCAAGATCGGAAAGCAGGTAGAGCGCTCAATTCAACCGCGTGCTCGAGTGCAAGCGAGCTAATCTTTCGCCATTTCCACCCGGTTGCGGCCTTCGCGCTTCGCGGCGTAGAGGGCGCCGTCGGCTTTTTGCATGAGCTGATCGAGGGTGGTGGTTGCTGCGCTGTGAGCGACGCCGACACTGATGCTCACCTGGCCGATCTGCTCGTCGCTGCCGGTTCGGCGCAGGCGCGCTTGGAACAGGGTTGAGCGAATCTTTTCGGCCAGGGCGCGCGCTCCCTCGGCCGCTGTGTCGGGGAGGAGGATTGCAAATTCGTCGCCGCCCACACGGGCCGCGATGTCCGCGCCTTTGATGCGGGCGCGGAGAATTTGGGCGACTCCGCGCATCACTTGGTCACCAACGGGGTGTCCATAGGCGTCATTGATCTCTTTGAATCGATCTACGTCGATGAGGAGTAACGAGACGCCCTCCTGACTGGAAAGGTCGGCAAACGCTTTCTCGAAGCCGCGACGATTCAGGAGGCCCGTCAGCAGGTCGTTGAACGCAGCTGCCTCTGCGCGCTCGAGGCGCTGGGTCAATGCCTGCACTTCTTTCGCCCCCTTATCGAGCTGGCGCGTCAGAGTAAGGCTGACCGCAGACATTTTTTGCGTCTCGACGAGGAGCTCGGCCAGTACAGAGTGAATGGCGGTGGCTGCGTCGGGACGACTCAGGCGTTCGGTATGGCTCTCTAGAGATTTGCCGAACTGAGTGGCATGCGTGCCGCTCTGGGTGATGGCCTCGGAGGTTTCCGCCATCAGCATGCGCAACCGCTCATGAATCCGCGCGACGGCCTGGGCCTCGCGCGAAGCGATGTGGGTGGCGTACAGATGGGCTACGTCCGCATCGGTTAAAGGATGTTGCAACAGTAAGCGCTGCTCGAGAATCTGGCTCAGCGGCGGATTGAGCCCGGCGACGTGCTCGTACCAAAGGGTATAGCTGGCGGGATCCAGTGCAGCTTCCTGGCGCCCCATGTGTCCCACGGCCAGGCGCAGGAATTCGGCGCTCTGGGTGCGAGTCTGTTGATAATACATTGCCTCAGTGAGCCCTCGTGCGGTGGTGGCCCATCCCGGGGCAAGAACGAATCAAATTTCAGCTACGCACAATCTAGCTAAACAGGCGCACGTGCAGCAATGGGAGACGTGCGGTATAAGCGTCGGCGACACCAAAACAGGTGCCGGCATGGAACGCGCGCAAGGGGTGTGGCCGGGGCGCGCGCAGGGAGTTGCCCAGGGATTCGCCAATGGATTGCCGAGGTGACTGACGAAGGGATTGCCAAGGGAATCGCCGGGGGGACTGATGAAGGAAGTGATGGCGTTTCTGGTCCTGGTGGCGCTGCTGGACCTGCAGGTCATTCACTATTTTGATAGCGATACCACGATCGCGACGAATGGGTGGGTGGTGGCGGTGATCTGGGGTGTCGCGGCCGGGCCGACTGTGGGCATGCTCCTGCGGCACTGGTTCGGACGCCGGGAAAATTTGCATGAGATTCCCTCGTGGCACCTGAAACGAGATTCACCGGGGCGGTGGGTGCTTGCTGGAGTTGCAATTGCGCTCGGGTGGAGTGCTTTGCTTGCGTTTACCGTCTTTACGGACGTGCGAGTGGCAACGCAGCACCTCTCCGGACGTCGGGTGCAGGTCGTCGCTACCGTGAATTCCATTCGGCAACTGCACAGAGGGAAGCGTGTTTGCAACCAACGCGCATCGTTTGTAACGGCTGACCAGGATGCCATCTCGGCCTGCATTGATCCTGTGGGGGGACCCCGGTTGGCGGATCAAACTATTCGCGTCGGCGATCGGGTGAGACTGGTGCTTGTTGAAAGCACGATGGGCACGGCGTTGGTTGGAGTTGTTCCGGGCAGTTAGTATCGCAACGCAGCGTGACTCGACGAGTTTGTCGAGGTACAAACACGCACCGCTGTTGCGATGGATTCAACTGAATGCCTTTCCTGAATCAGGTGCGCCGGACGCTCAAGCACAATCCGTGGGTCCAGGCCATGAGCCGGGCGCTGCGCGAGCCGCAGTTTCAAACATCGGACCAGTACTGGAAGGCACGCTACCGCCGCCATCGCAACTCGGGCGCCGGCTCCTATGGCCGGCTGGCCGAATTCAAGGCCGAGATCCTGAATGAGTTCGTCCGTGAACACCGCGTGGGCAGTGTGATCGAGTGGGGGTGCGGCGACGGCAATCAACAGGCCCTGGCGAAGTACCCTCAGTACACGGGGGTCGATATCTCCGCGGCTGCGGTCAAGCGCTGTCAGCGGCGCTTCAAGTCAGATCCGAACAAACGCTTCCTGGTGAACGCACAGGCCGAGAAGCAGCGCATCACTGCCGAGCTCGGTCTGTCCCTGGATGTGCTATATCACCTGGTCGAAGATTCGGTGTTCGACGACTACATGTGGACGCTTTTTGGATCAGCGCAGCGTTACGTGGGGATCTACAGCAGCGACTACGACAGGCCCGGACACGTCCCGCATGTGAGGCATCGGTCATTTTCCCGTTGGATCGCGGATAACGCTCCGAACTGGCACCGCATCGGATTTGTCGCCAACCGCTACCCGCACGATCCCGCGGAGCCGGACCAGACCTCCTGGTCCAACTTCGGCTTCTTTGAGCGGATGGACTCAGGAACGCCGGAGCGCGGGGAAACAGAACTTGGCTAGTTTCTTGGCCGCCTTGAGCAACACCGGCGGAGTGACCTGGCGGGCAAAGGATCGGAACCGCGGATCTTCGCGATAGAAGATCGGAGCGAATGTCGACGTACGCGGGCTGGGAGCCGGCTTTTCGTCCGTGCCGACAGTGTGATAGTAGACAATGAAGGACTGCCGGCTGCGGCCTTCCGGACAGGCTATCGGCGCCGGGACGCCGTGATAGTTGGGATCCGCGACTTCAAACAGAATCGTCCGGTTGAAGACGGGATCCACTGAAACATCACACCGGGTGGCCGCCTCGTCCCACAACTCCAACTGGCCGTTATAACCGGGATCCCAGGCCTTGTTGAGGAACACGATCATCGCCAGGCGGCGACTCAAACCGGTGTCGTAGGCGACGTTGCGATCCGAATGAACTCTGAAGAAATCTCCAGGCCGCATGGCAGCATAACCGGCGCCCTGCAGATACGGGTCCGGCAACAGTTGCCAGACACCCGTGATCTCGGATAGCAGATACAGGAATGAGGCTGAGTGCATCAGGCTGACCATCTGCGTGCCGGCGGGCCCCAGGTCGACCGCCGAGCGCATTCTGCGGATGCGCTCATTCGGCAGGCTTTCAACGAGCAACCACTGGTTGTCGTGCATGGTCGCCATCTCATCCAACAGCGGATCGAGGATCTGTGGCGCGAACAGATTGTCGATTACAACATGGGGAAACGGCAGCGCATTTCGATAGGAATCGCGCAGCTGCTCGATCGGGGACGGCAGGCGGATACGGTCTGCAAACAGGGCGGACAGGTCAGCGGTGATATCGCGGTCGCGACCCATCGTGTCACTCGAGCCTCAATATAGGTTTCTTTCGATAAGACGGTACTCGCCTGCTCGCCGCGGCGCAAGAATTTACGACTGATAGAACTCGACGGACGGTTGGCTGTCAGCATCGACGTGCCGGCGTTCCCACGCCTTCGCCAGACTGATGAACTGCCCGATGGCCTGCATCGCGGAGCGCAGGAAACCGCGAGTGCCGTGGCGCCAATTGCCGCAAACCACGTAGGACCAGCCAAAACGCAGTACCGGCTTTCCGGCCATGAGCAGCAGCGACGGACCGCCCGGATGTTTTTTCAGGATGGCGGCGGCTTCAACATCCGCGTTGGCGTTGTAGGTCTCCAGCATTCTGGAGAACGAAGCGTTGCGCCAGTGCAGCAGCGGGCCGGAGAGCTTGCGAAAGCGACCGCTGATTCTGACTTTCTCGTGGATGGCCTTGTCAGGATCCCAGGAGCTGTATTTGCGGTTGAAGATGCGAACGAACTCGTCGCGGCTTCTGCGGCGCAGGGAACTCGGTACGATCTGTCCCATGAATTCATCGACCCGGCGCACCACCAGTCCGTCGTGCGGATCGGGATCGCTGGCCAGCGTCGAGCGAATGGACTCGGCCAGCTCGCGGGAAATCACTTCGTCCGCATCGACCTTCATGACCCAGTCGTGTTGCGCGAGGTCTACGGCCCGTTGATGCTGACCGCGCCAGCCGAGCCAGGGTTGATGTACGACCCGGGCTCCGAGGCGCGTGGCGATTTCACAGGTCCGGTCCGTACTGCCGGAATCCAGGATCAGCACTTCCTCAGCCCAACTGGCACTGCGGATGGCGCGCTCGATCAACAACTCCTCGTTCTTGGTCAGTATGGCAACAGTCAGGGGTTGCTGCATATGGTTTCCTAGCGGCTCACCGTTCGATATATGGCTGCAGTCTGCGTAGCAATGCAACCCCAGTCGTAACGCCTGGCGAATTCCTGACAGCGTGCGCGCTCGGGAACCCGCAGCTTGCCGAGCAAAGCCGCGGTAATGCCGTCGGCCAGTGCATCGGTGCCACTCGCCGGCAGGACCAAATCAGCGCTGAGGTCACTCACCACCTCCGGCAGACCTCCGATCGGGGTGACCAGCACAGGCACGCCCGCTGCTAAAGCTTCGGCCGCAACGAGACCGAAGCCCTCCAGGGCCACTGTAGGAACCACCGACAGATCGGCGGCTCGATAGGCTGTTGGCAGATCTTCATCGGGAACAAATCCCAACAGCCGCACATGATCCTGCAGACCCGCAGCGTCGATCTGCTTCTGCAACTGCCCGGCGATGGGACCACCCCCTGCAATCAATACGAGCACATCCGGCACGCTGGCCCGCACGCGCGCTGCAGCTGCAATGAGGTCTTGCAACCCCATGCGGGGCGCCAGGCGCCGCACTGCGAACACAATCGGACGATCCTCAGGCAACCGCAATTGTTGGCATGCCTGAGCTTTGGAGAGCTTCGAGGCAAACTTGGCGCAGTCGACGCCACCGGGTACGACGCTTATGCGCTCGGGAGGGACTCCGTAGCTCTCAGTCAATACACGGGCGAATGCCTTGGACAACACGATGAAATGACCGGCCCGCGCATACACACGCCGTTCCACCCAAAGTTTGGCCTGACGGACCACCTCACGGTCCCCCTGAACGGAGCCTTCCGCGGCCCAGGGACCATGGAAATGGACGACCATGGGCGTGCCACCTAACGAATCGAGCATCGGCAGGGTGTAGAGCGCGAAGTGCGAGCACGCCAGATCGTATTTCGCGGTGCCGCGCGCCCGGATGACATTGCGCGCCTTCAACAACCGTAACGGCAGCGGCGAGTCATTCGGGGCAAAAGTGGTCACGGTGGCCGAGTTTGAGCCGAGGGGATCATTGCCGGCCACGATCCCGTCGGCGAGCACGCCGGCGCCGGGCAGATGCTGCATCAAATTGAAGTACATCCGGTTGCAACCGCCCGCTTTCTGCGGAAACCAGCCCATTCCGAGTTGCAAAGTGCGCAGCGGCGATGCGGAAACAGCGGTGGTTGCGGCCATACGAGTCCTGGAAGCTTCTAACTGTCGAATGCAAAAGTCGCACCGCGGTGCGCGGAATCCCGTACGGGCGCCATGTCGCCGTACCGCGACAACCCCGTTGGCGCCGGAGCGAATCGTAACAAGGTGTGACATCGAGTGACACAACTCATGCCGATTCCCTGTCGCACATGGCGCGGCGCGGAAACACGGATCATGCCACGTCAGCATGCGCGATGGCCGCGATTCAACCTCGGCAGTTTCGTTTAACCGTCAATCAAACAGCACCAAGAGCGTGCGGCCAGCGCCTGCGCGCACCTATGTGAGTCAAATCGAGCGGAGTTCTTCCGGCGCGGGCCAACATTGCGGCGCTCAGGCGCAGGCGGACAGCACGGTTCGAAAATGGAATAGGAGTTGCATTCTGTCCGTGGGGCGTTGTACCGTCGCGACGATCGCGCGCAGTTGCCTCGGGACATTCGATTGTTGAGCTTAGTTGTTGACAGTAAAGAGTACGCGCTCATGAAGTTTCTGCCGATACGCATCGCAGCAATCACCACCGCAGCATTGTTCACCCTGAGCGCCGTCTCTCAGTCGCAAGCACCCCGGGCAACCGCGAGTCAGATCCCGGCCCAGCCGGCGATCGAAAGTATCGAGGACTCCGTGACGGTAGCGGATGCGTTGTTAATGTTTGTATCAGGGACGGGGATTCTTGCCTTGCAGCTCCGGCGCAAGCAGAAGGGGCTGCGAACGATGCGACTACGGTTGCCAGCGAACTGAGTCCGCGTCGAGGCAATAACCCTACCAGGCCCCCGGGGAGGGAGCATTGAGCGTTCCAACGGATCTGTTGAGACCGCGTGAATTTGCGGCGCCGACCACCGTCGATTCACCGACGGTGTTTCTGATTAAATGTTTGCTGCTGCCGACTGTCTGCGTGCTGACCCTGTTTCTGTGCCTCGAGGTTGCTCACGAGCCCATCCGCGGGCGCTATTTCCTGATTGCGGTACTCACCTTCATCGGCGCCTCCGAGCTGCTCGACAGCTCGCGGATCCTCGGACGGGACGGTCCCCGCCGCCGGCGCTGGATCCTGTTGGAGATTACGGCCCGCTGGTTCGGCCTGGTGGCCCTGGTCGGGGTGCTCGTCTATCTGTCGGGCATCACCAAGTGGCTGAGCTTCCCGCCGCTCATTGGTTGGGTCGCCATCACGCCCCTGGCGTTGTTCCTGGCGCAAACGCGAGTCGCGAGCGCGCTGGCAGGCAACGGCCGCGGCAGCTCGCTACGGCGGGCTGTCATCGTGGGTATGACCGATGTGGGCGTGCGCCTGGAGTCCGCGCTGCGCAACGACGCAATGCTGCGCACAGCGATTGAGGGCTATTTCGAAGACCGGAGCGAGGACCGGCTGGTGGCCAAAGGCACCTCGCGCATCATTGACCGGACCGCGGGTCTCGCCGACTTCGTGGCCCGAAACAACATCGAGCAGGTGTTCATCACCCTGCCCATGACGAGCACCACCCGCATCCTGTCGCTGCTCGATCAACTCCATAACTGCACGGCCTCCATCTATTTCGTCCCGGACCTGATCGCCTTCAACCTGATCCAGGCGCGCTTCGATGTGTTGGGCGGCATCCCCATTGTGGCGGTCCGTGAAACCCCGTTCTACGGGGCGGCGTGGGTGCTCAAGCGCTGTACGGACATTTTGCTCGCCGTTGCGGCCATTACCGCCCTGTTGCCGGTGCTGTGCCTCGTGGCCCTGGCCATCCGGATCGACTCACGCGGACCCGTGATCTTCAAGCAGAAGCGCTATGGCCTGGATGGCCGTGAGATTCTGGTTTACAAATTCCGCTCCATGCGGGTCACTGAGGACGGCAAGGCGCAGTTTCGCGCGGCCAGTCGCAGCGACCAACGCATCACCCGCGTGGGGGCGTTCATTCGTAAGACTTCGCTGGATGAGCTGCCCCAGTTGTTCAACGTCCTCCAGGGCAGCATGAGCATCGTGGGCCCCCGCCCTCACCCGGTCGCCATGAACGAGCACTATCGCCGTGAGATTCGCGGTTACATGGTTCGACACAAGGTGAAGCCGGGTATCACCGGCTGGGCGCAGGTGAACGGTTATCGGGGTGGGGATGATCTCGACTCGATGACCAAGCGCATCGAGTTCGATCTCGCGTATGTGCGCAATTGGTCCCTGTGGCTGGACTTTCAGATCCTGCTGAAGACGGTGGCCGTGGTTTGGTCGGACAGCAATGCGTACTGACCGTAAGGTTGCCCTCATATACGACCGCCTCGACGGCTACGCTGGAGCGGAACGGGTTCTCGAGCAGAAGATCGAGCTGTACCCGCACTCGGATGTGTTCGCCTCGATCGACATCCTGACGGCCGCCGATCGGGCCTTTCTGCGCGGCAAGACCCCGCATCTCACGTTCGCACAACAGCTGCCGTTCGTTCGGCATCACCATCGGCAGTTCCTGCTGCTGCTGATGTTTGCCATCGAGCAACTGGATTTGAGCGATTACCCGCTGGTGCTGTCGGGCAGTGCCTCGATTGCGAAGGGGGTGTTGACCGGGCCGGATCAACTCCACATCGCCTACGTGCATTCGCCAATGCGCTATGCGTGGGACCTGCAGCATCAGTACCTGCGCGAGTCCAACCTCGACCGGGGGTTGAAAGGCATGATTGCGCGCTGGATGCTGCACAAGGCCCGGATCTGGGACTCGCGCACCGCCAACGGCGTCGATCACTACATCGCCAACTCGAAATTCATCGCCCGCCGCATCTGGAAGGTGTATCGACGCGAGTCGACGGTCATTTATCCGCCGGTCAATGTCGAAGGCTTCGCGTTGCGGGAGAACAAGGATTCGTTCTATCTGACGGCCTCCCGGATGATGCCGTACAAGAAGATCGCCACGATCGTCGAAGCGTTCCGGGAGCTGCCCGACCGTAAATTGATTGTGGTAGGCGATGGGACCGAGATGAGCCGCGTCAAAGCGGCCGCCGGACCCAACGTCGAAATTCTCGGCTATCAGCCAACAGACGTGTTGCGGGACCTGATGCAGAGGGCCCGCGCCTTCGTGTTTGCCGCTGAAGAGGATTTCGGCATTACCCCCGTGGAGGCCCAGGCCTGCGGCACTCCGGTCATTGCGTTCGGCCGCGGCGGGGCCGCGGAGACGATTCGCGGCGTCGATCAGCAGCGGCCCACCGGAGTCTTTTTCAATGAGCAGTCGGCGGTCGCCATCGCCGAGGCCGTACGCTCGTTTGAGCGCTACGAAGACCGTATTTCACCGGTCGACTGCCGCGATAACGCACAACGCTTCGCCGTGCAGGTTTTTCGAGACACTTACAGTCGGTTCGTCGAGCAATGCTGGACTGAATTCCGCGACCAAAACCCCCGGCAGCGGTCGGAACGCCGGCTGGGTGTTGCCTGACACAACAGGAGCGAGTAGATGCGATCCATATCTGATTCAGTGCCCACGCGAGTATTGGTGACCGGCGGGGCCGGCTTTCTCGGCTCGCACCTGTGTGAGCGCCTCGTGTCCGAGGGGCACGATGTGCTGTGTATCGACAACTACTTCACCGGCACGCGGGCCAATCTCACCGGCCTGCTGGGCCACCCGCGGTTCGAGCTCATGCGCCACGACGTGACCTTCCCGCTGTATGTCGAGGTGGACGAGATCTACAACCTGGCCTGCCCGGCCTCGCCGATTCACTACCAGCACGATCCGGTTCAGACGACCAAGACGAGCGTGCACGGCGCCATCAACATGCTGGGCCTGGCGAAGCGGCTGCACGCCAAGATCTTCCAGGCCTCCACCAGCGAGGTGTACGGCGATCCGGAGCAACATCCCCAGTCGGAGAGCTACTGGGGCCACGTCAATCCCATCGGCCTGCGCTCGTGTTATGACGAGGGCAAGCGCTGTGCGGAAACCCTCTTTTTCGACTATCACCGGCAGCACCAGCTGCGGATCAAGGTCGGTCGTATCTTCAATACCTATGGACCGCGCATGCATCCGAACGATGGTCGCGTGGTCTCCAATTTCATCATGCAGGCCCTGCGCAACGAGCCGATCACGCTGTACGGCGACGGCTCCCAGACCCGGTCGTTCTGTTATGTCGATGACCTGGTCGATGCATTCGTGCGCCTGATGAAGACACCGGATTCCGTCACGGGTCCCATCAACCTGGGTAACGCCACCGAATTCACCATTGAAGAGCTGGCCCTGCTGGTCATCGACCTGACGCACTCCAAATCCAAGCTGATCCGCAAGCCACTGCCCGCGGATGACCCACGGCAACGCAAGCCGGACACTCAGTTGGCGCAATCGACCCTCGGCTGGTCCGCCACGACGCCGTTGGCGGAAGGCTTGCGCTATACAATCGATTATTTCGACCTGCAGCTGCGCGGCCAACCCAAGGATCTCGAGGCAGAAGAAATGTTGGCAACGTCGGCGGCCTAAGGATCTGATGGACCCTGCAAACACCTCTGGAGTTCGTCCCGCAACGGTGGGGGAAGGCCTGGCGGTGGTCAGTGTCGTGCTGCTGTTGCCGATCGCGCTCTATGCAGTGCACCTGGTAGCCGTTGAGCGCCTGCTGTATCCCGCCACCAATCTCGCGCTGGCGGCGTATCTCTTCACGCGCCGCTCTGCCTGGTACACCGGTCAGGTCGTGCTGATCTTCTGTTTTGTGTCGCTGGTGCGGCGGTTGGTGGACGCCCAGATCGGGTTCGATCAGCAGAGCCCAGTCCTGCTGACCCCGTATCTGTGCGGTGCACTGGCGTTTATGGAGTTTCTGAACTACTGGCTGCGACCCAACCCGCGCAACATCGGGCCGTTCCTGGTCCTCCTGTTGGCCGTGAGTTACGGCGCTGTGCTGGCGATCGGCGGGGGCCGGATTCTGGCGGCGCTGACCGACGTGTTGAAGTGGGGCATCGGCCCGGTGTTTGCGGTGTTCATCCTCGCGCAGGGCAGCGGCCAGGCACTTACGCGCAAGGTCGTAGAGCACAGCCTCGTGTGGGCCGGCGTGGCGATGGCCCTCTATGGAATCGCCCAGTTCATTCAGCCGACACCGTGGGACACGCAGTGGGCTAACTCAATGGTGGAGGGGGGAATGAATTCCCTGGGTGTGCCCGTTCCGTTTGGAATGCGCACATTCAGCACCATGAACTCGCCCGGCTCGTTCGGCGCCATGATGTGCGTTGGCATCCTGCTCGCCCTCAAGCGCCCGATGTGGCTCGCGGTACCGGCGGCGAGCCTGATGGCCATCGGATTGGCCATTGCACAATATCGCGCCGTGTGGGCCGCGACGGTCGTGGGCATCGCGTTGATAGCGGTGTCACGTCCGGGCGCCTTTCGGCCATCCAACATTGTCGCGGCCGGCGTGCTGGTCCTTGCCCTTTGCTCGACGGCACTGGTGCCTGGGATCCGCGATGCGCTCGTCCAGCGCGCGGCGTCTCTCAACAGCATTTCAACCGACGACAGCTTTGAAGACCGGCTCGGTCAGTACGAGAAGCTGTCCACGGACGATCAGTTGATCACCGGAATCGGGTTGGGACTGACCGGCTCGGCCCGCAAAATGGATGACCTGCCGCGGCTGGTCATCGACGGCGGACTGATCGAAATTCTGCGCTCGATCGGACTTGTCGTGGGCACGGCGTATCTGTTGGCACTGGGTGTCGCGGTGGTCCGCTCGTTTCGCCGCGAGCCCGCGGTGGCCCAGGATGTCGACTTCGACCGGGCCATTATCGTGTCGACGTTTATTCAACTGCCGATGGGCAGCGTGCAGATCGGCGAAATCGGCTTCTGCGCCTGGATGTACCTGGGGTTCGCACTGGCGACCCTGGCGGCTGCCCGGCAGCAACGGGTCACCTCGGCTGCCCAGGGGATGGGACTGACTGTCGGGACCGCCCGATGACGGTGACAGCCGTGCGCATGACTCAGCAGCGCGCCGTGCTGTTTCTGACTCATGTGGGCGATCCGGGCGGCGCGGAATTCAAGATGATGGCGCTGTGCGAGACCGTGAGCGATTCGGCCGAAGTCCTGTTGCTGCAACACGGCTCGCTGGAATCGCAACTCGCGCAGCGGCAGATCCGTTTTTCAGTGTGTCCCCTGCCGGACGCGGCGACTGAAGTCAGGCGCAATGCGGGTTGGTTGAGTGTGCTCAAGGCCGTGCCCGCGGCCCTGTGGATGGTGCCGAAGATTGTCCAGAAGGCGCGCAGATTCGACGTGGTGATCTGCGTTTCGCAGAAATCGTTCGTGCTGGCCGCGTTGGCCAAGCCGTTCACCGGACGCCCGCTGTTCTGGTTCATGAACGACATTCTGTCCGCCGAGCACTTCAATCGCTGGCTGATCCGCATCCTGGTGAGCCTCTCCCGCTTCACTGCCGATCACATCGTTTTCAATTCCAACGCGAGCCTGGAGGTCTGGAAGCGCTGCGGCGGCCGGACGAGCCGCGTCAGTGTCATCTATCCCGCGGCACCGCAGATCCGGGTCGATCTGCAGTCCGAACGAATCAGCGAATATCGGCGGCAGTTTGCGCCGGGCGGTGGCCAGTTGGTCGGCATGTTCGGTCGCATCAATCGTTGGAAGGGTCAGGCCATCTTTCTGCAGGCTCTGGCCAAGCTTCCCGATGTCCATGGGGTGATCGCGGGCGCCGCCTACTTCGGCGACGAAGAGTACGAGCAGCAGGTGCGCCAGCTCGCCAGGGACCTCGGCATCGACCACAGGGTCACTTTTGCCGGACACGTGGACGATGTCATGAATGCAATGGCCGCGTGCGATGTGGTCGCGCACTGCTCAACCGCGCCCGAGCCATTCGGGCAAGTCATAGTCCAATCCATGTTGGCAGGCACACCGGTGGTGGCGAGTGACGGCGGCGGCGTCCGCGAGATTGTGGTCGAAGGGGTCACGGGTCAACTCACTCCCCGGGAAGATCCGGTCGCGCTCGCACACGCCATTCAGTGCTATCTCGATGATCCTGCGTGGGCGCAGAGGTTGGCTGCCGCAGCCCAGGAGCGAGCCCGCCAGACGTTCACCCTGTCAGCCATGACCACCCGGTTTGCCGAAATACTCGAGACATTGTGAGCTCAACCGTTCCGTTACCATTGCGCTTCTTAGTCGGCAGGCGGCCGTTCGCAGCCCTGTTGCAGGCGATGAGCACGCAGGCGCTGGTGATTGGAATCAACATTCTCACCGGTGTTCTGACCGCCCGGAGCCTGGGGCCCGACGGGCGGGGCGCGTTTGCGGCGATCACCACTTGGCCGCAACTGCTGGCCACGCTCGCCACCGCAGGACTGAACAGCGCAGTCATATTCAGAATGCGCAAGGTTCCGGAGCAGGCGGGTGCCGTGGCGGCCGCCTCGCTGCTTGTGACGACCGCAACATCGCTGCTCGCAGTCGGCATCGGTGTACTGCTGATGCCGATGTGGATGGCCCGCTACTCGCCCTGGATCATCACTTTTTCCCAGTTGTGTCTGGCCACGGTGCTGCTGAACAGCTGGCAGATGATGATCAAGCAGGGATTCGCCGGGTCCGGGCGCTTCGGTCAGTTCAACCTGGCGCAATTGCTGCCACAGTTGCTGTATCTGTTGGCGTTGCTCGGGTTGATTGTATTCACCACCCTGCAAGTCGAGTCGGCGGTGGGGGCGCTTCTGGGTGGAGGCGCGCTGGCACTGGTGGTGACACTCGTTCTGTTCGTGCGCGAAGTACGGCCGCGATTGCAGGGCGTGTTCCCGGAGCTGAAAGCGTTGGTGTCCTATTCGAGCCGGGCGGCGCTGATGGACGCCGTATTCGCGCTCGGCACATACATCGACCGGATAGTGTTGATCCCGATGCTGCCGGGCCGGGAGCTGGGTCTATATGCCGTCGCGTTCAGCTTTTCCCGGGTCATCCAACTTTCGCAGCCGGCGATTACGTCGGTCGTGTTCTCACACATGGCGAAAGTCACTGAATCGG
>Ga0181534_10000076_pt1 | contig 70037 bp, 56 predicted proteins | sample PEATcosm2014_Bin_37_FD_119758 | JGI IMG/M metagenome (GOLD analysis project Ga0181534, IMG submission 119758) | Peatland microbial communities from MTU Mesocosm Facility, Houghton, MI, USA - PEATcosm2014_Bin17_10_metaG | ecosystem: Environmental > Terrestrial > Soil > Wetlands > Peat | place... | reverse complement strand
CGCTCCACGCCACCCGGCCTTCGACTTCCATGGCCACGGCGTACAGCCCGGGACGTGCCGATTTCGCGTCCCAGACCGCCTCGTGCGCGCCCGCGGAGAGCGGTGAATCGAGAAGCTGGGCGACCTCCCTGCCCCGCAGGTCGAACACCCGCACGCGAACCGATTGCGCGCTCTCCAAGGTGTATTCGAACGCCACCTCGGTCGTCGCGGGATCGTAGCGGACGGAGGCGACAGGATCGCCGATTCCCTTGCTGGAGATCTCCGTGGTGGTGGTTCTGCCGTAACCGGCCGCCACGATGTTGGCCTGGACGGCGGCGTCCGTCGCGTCGGAGGGGAAGCCGGAGGTCATGCAGCCCTCGAAGAAGCTCCCGACATCGGAATGGCTGTTGTCGCCGCCGATGCCCAGGAGCACCGCTCCCTCCTTCTTCATGGGGTTGTAGCCGGTGGGGCGCACCCCGCTGTAGATGGTCAGGAGGCCCCCGGCCTGCGCGTTCCCGCCCTTGAGAGCCCAGGAGTTCCCGGAATTTCCTTTCACCATTCCCGTGACGTAATCGTTGGTGTACGACGTGTCCGCGGCGTTTTCCGCTTTCGATTCCCTGACATACAGACCGTTTTCCAGGTCCGCCATCACCCAGGGACCCTTGCCGCTGCCCTTGCCGCCCTGGGAGGTCCAGTTTCCGAAATAGACCGCCTCCATCGTGCCATCGGCACCGGCGGCGTTGTTCGTCTCGGCGTTCCCGTAGTCGAAGCAGCACGCGTTGTTGAAGTGCTTCCCGCTGGTCACCATGTAGATGGCTTCCGGCTGGTCGCCGGTGGCGACGCCCGAGGTCTTGTCGTTCCGGTAGCCCATTTGCGTGTCGATGTAGACGCCGTAGACCTCGTGGCCGTTCAGCACGAGCTTGAGCGCGGTGGCCACCGCTTCCTTGTCCGCGGGGGGCCATCGGATGCTCGCGGGCGCGGAGGTGAGATGGTTGCCCTTCGGAGACTGGTCGTAGATGATGGAGATGGTGCAGGTCGTGTTGGCGCAGAACTGGTCCTGGACCGCCGCATCGGCCGCCCCGCCGGGGCTCAGAACCCCGATGTCCTTGGTGGTGTTGTCCGAGGCGCGCCGGACCTGGTAGAGGCTGCCGGCGTAGGCGCCGTACAGGGCTCTCACCGTGCTGTGGGCGGTGACGCAGGGGGTTCCCCCGGCCTGGTAGATGTCGCAGGGACCGGTGGCAGCACCCGCCTCCCGGGTTCCCATGACCAGCGGGATGGAAATCGCCACCATCTGGAATGCCTTAGCGAACGATGCCATGGTGGTGCCCTGCCTCTTGGTTTACGCGGTTCGATACCGAACCATGACCTGGTCGCCAACGGTGGTTGGCCTTCGATGACCGGAATCTTCCGCCCGTGGCGACCAAATGCAAGTCGATCGGAACAGGAGCAGTACATTTCGATGAATCAGGTTCACCGGGCAAGGACTTCGCAAGCGTTGAATAATTGCAACGTTACCTGCATGGAATCTCGAGTCCCGGCCACCACCGCTTGGTACACTCCTTCCATGGGACCGGGAAACCGATGGAGTACATGTCGGCACCTGGCATGGGTTGCCTTGGCACCGCTCCTCGTGGTCGGACTTTTCGGTTGCGCCGACGCCTCCATGGGTGGCGGCAATTCCTCGGGCACTTCCAACACTTTGGAGGGACGCGTGGCCGACAGCTTGGACACCCCCCAACCGGGAGTGAAGGTGGTTGCCCGTTCCCTCGAATGGATCCCGACGTCCGATTCCACTGCGACGGTCGGACAATGGATCCAAATGACCACCTCCACGGATTCCGCCGGCAGGTTCCACTTCCTTGCGATCGCGGGGGATGCCTGGGTGGTGGAGGTCTTCGCCCCGAATTCGGGTTACCTCTTCCCTCCTGCTGTCGTGGGTGCCGGTCGCAGCCGAGTGGACCTGGGGACCGGCAAAATCGGTGCCCTGGGCCCCCTGGTCGGACGGATATTGCTCGACTCCGCCGCCGCCGCCATTTCGGGAGCGGTCTCCATCGAGGGGACCAACCACCTGATCTCGTTGGATCGCAAGGGAACCTTCCATCTGGAAGACGTTCCCCCCGGTTCCGCCTCCCTGATGGTCAGCGGGATCTCCACGGCGGGCACCTTCGCCGCAACATCCGCGGTACTGGTTTCCGGCGGGGCAAGCCGGGACTCCGTGTTCCTGAGAGGAACGTCGGACTCGACGGAGGACTATTCCACCTGGCCAGGCTTGCGCAAGGCGATCGTGGATGCCAGCCCCACAGGGGCCAACATCCAGGCCGATCTCGCGCACGTCCCCGTCATGGTTCGGCTCGACGCCGGCATCCTGCCCACCTGGGATCTCGACGGCTCCTCCATCCGTTTCTCCGACGACAAAGGGACCCACCTTCCGTACGAGATCGAATACTGGAATCCATCCACTCGCCAAGCGGCCATCTGGGTCCAGTTGGATACGTTGAACAAGCAGAGCAACGGCCACTCCATCCTGCTCCATTGGGGGAAAGCCGGGGTCCCCCTGCGCTCGAGCGGAGCTGCGGTCTTCGATTCGTCCGACGGATGGCTCGGGACCTGGCACCTTTCGGGATCGTCTCCGTTCGACGACGCATCCGGAACCGGCAGGACCCTGGTGCCCCATGGCGCCAGCCTGGTGCCCCAGCCGGAAGGCGGCGTGGACATGGAATCGGGATCCTCCCTGGTCCTGACCGATCCGAGGATCTACGCCATGGGGAGCGTCGCCGTTTCGGTCTTCGCCCGCCTGGATTCGGTCCGATCCTCCCCTGCCTTCGCGTTCCGCCTGGGGTCACAGAATTCCACCACGTCGTTCAACTGGGCCATGGAGGTGCGCGATTCCTCGGGGATCCTGGAGGCCGGATTCTCCACCCGCGGACTCTCGAGCGGGCCGTTCTCCCCCAAGATCGACGGCGAGATCCCCTGGTCGCGCTGGACCCTGCTCGGAGGGATGTTCGACACCCTCTCCCAACGCGTGCGTTTGATCCTGCCCGACGGGACGAGCCGCAGTACCCTGGCCTACGATTCCTCCTCGGCGCGGACCCCGGCCACGCAGTTCATCGTCGGCGGGGGTATCGTGGGACAGATCGACGAGATCCGTCTCAGCCGGACGCCAACCCATCCCGAGTACTTGCGTGCGGAGTGGCTCTCGTGGAACGGGGTCACACCCTTCCTGAGGTGGCAACCATGATCCCGTCCATCCTGGGCTACCTCGACTACCGCTCCTGGCTGAAGGATGCCTACGACTCCCGGAAGGAAGAGACCAGCTTCTTCTCCTACCGGTACATGGCAGGCCGCCTGGACATCGACGCGGGCTGGCTCGTCAAGATCTTCCAGGGGAAGCTCCAATTGCCCGACCGCGCGGTGGCCGGGGTGCAGAAGCTGTTCGGCCTCCAGGGACGCGAGGCGGAGTTTTTCGAGGAACTCGTGGCCTTTTCCAAGGCGAGGAGCCGTTCGGAAACGGCCAGGAGTTTCAATCGGCTCATGGACCTGAAGGGGCTGGACGCGCGCAGCACCGAGGACCGACACGCCTCTTTCTACCTCGATTGGCGCCACACCGTGGTCCGGAGCCTGATCGGGATCACCTCCTTCCGGGGCGATTACGAGGCTCTCGGACGCATGTGCGATCCCGCCATTTCCGCCGAGGAGGCGCGCCAGTCGGTGGAACTGCTCGAGGGCCTGGATTTCATCCAGCGGGACGAGCACAACCTCTGGAAACTGAAGGACGTCCACCTGACCCAAGGCCAGAGCGTCCCGCGCCAGGCAGTTCGGAAATTCCAGGCGGACACCTTGCGTCTTGCCGAACGGGCGTTGCACGAGATCCATCCCGACGAGCGCGAGATCTCGACCCAGACCGTGGCCCTGAGCCATGCCGACCTGCCCCTGATCCGCTCCTGGGTGGCCGACTTCTGGAGGCAGGTCCAGATCCTGACGCAAAACAGCCCGGCTCCCGACCAGATCTACCACCTCGGAATGATCTTCTTTCCGGTGGGTCGGACCAAGCCCCAAAAGAAGAACCCCGGACGCTGACCGCGCCTGGGGCCTGGCCCCGCAGGAGTTGGATCGGGGAATACCGGGGTCGCAAGCCAAATGCGAATGTGGATGACGCTCACGCAAAAGGGGCAGGTCCGACGGACCTGCCCCTGGAAGCGCACCGCCTTGTTGGAATCCTCCCCTAGTTGCAGGCCCCCGAGCAGGGTACGAAGGTGCCGTTGACACCCGTGACGGTGACCGATGATCCGGCGAGGCCCGCGGCAGAAGCCGTGATGGTGATGGAACCCGCGCTCTTCATCTGGACGATGGCGTAGCAGATGCCGTTGTACGCGTTCCGGCTGGGCCCCGCGAACAGTTCATTCCTGTTGGATCCGCTGTCGAAGGCCCGGATCTTTCCCGCCGTGCCGGTCACGGTGAAGGTCACCGCGTTGCCGGCGTTCGATACCGTGGTCCCGTTGGCGTCCACGATGGATGCCTTGACGTAGGCCACGTCGTTGGGGTCCGTGGTGATCGATGGGTGGTCCACCGTGAGCAGCACCTTCACCGCAGCCGCCGTGGAGGTCTTGGGTGCCGTGGCCGTGCCGCCCCAGACCCCGGCGTACTGGTAGCCGATGCTCTTGATGCCACCCACGCGGTCGATCAGACCGGCGCTGCTGCCCACCGTGGGCCAGCCGTTGGGGGATTCGCCCAGGTAGTCGGCTCCCGTCCAGAGGAATTCGCCCACGACGGCGGGATTCTTCATGTAGAAGCTGGACCACAGACCCGGGTTCATGCCCATCTCGGTGGAGACGCCGGCATGCGCGGGGGAGATCGCGATGGCGGCGGCCAACGCCGTGTAGTTGTAGTTGACGCCGAACACGTCGAGGATGTCCAGCGACCCGGTGGGATAGGCGGGATTGATGCCGCTGGCCCCCGGGTAGTCTCCGGCGGTGTTGGGATCGAGCAAGGCCTGCGTGACGGGCCGGTTCGGATCCAGGGTGTGGCAGATCTTGACCATGTTGGTGGCGAGGGGCACCCGCGTCCCGATCGCGTCGTGGATTTCGTTCCCGATGCTGTAGAACACCACGCTGGGATGGTTGCGGTCCCGCATGACGTCGTCGTTCAGGTCGGACTGGTACCACTTGGTCCCGGTAGCGGGATTGGTCTGGTTGAAGTAGGTCGCGTAGTCGCCCGGCATGTTGTACTTGTGCGACGTCCACACGTCGAAGAATTCGTCCAGGACCAGGAATCCCATCCGGTCGCACAGGTCCAGCATCAGCGGATCGCGCGGATTGTGCGAGGCCCTGATGGCGTTCACCCCCAGGCTCTTCAGGATGGCGAGCCGACGCTGCATGGCCCGCTGCGGAACCGCCGATCCCAGCCCGCCGATGTCGTGGTGGAGGCAAACCCCCTTCATCTTCACGCTCTGGCCGTTGAGCATGAACCCCGTGGTCGGATTGAATTCGATGGTCCGGATGCCGAACGGGGTCGATTCGTCGTCCAGCACCTTCGACCCCGACAGGACCGTGGTGACCGCCGTGTACATTTTGGGAGTCGCCAGGTTCCAAAGCTGCGCGTTCGAGACGGGAACGGTGAGGTTGAAGCTCGCGGAACCTCCCGCAGGCACGCTCTGCGCCGCCGAAGTCACCGGAGGCAGCTTGGCCCCGTCCGGATCCAGCAGGGTCTCCTGGATGCTCACGCTCTGAGCGGTCGCCCCTTCGTTCACCACCGTCGTCTGCACCTTCACCGAACTCGTGGTGGGTGTCGACACGTACGTCGCCCACTTGTCGATGTGGACCGGATTCACCTCGAGCAACCGGACTTGCTCGTAGATGCCGGCTCCGGTGTACCACCTGGAGGCGGGTTCCACCGAGTTGTCCGCCCTGACGGCGATCACGTTGTCCGAGCCTCCGAAGTTCACATGGCTCGTGAGCTCGTACCGGAACGACGTGTACCCGCTGGGCCGGGTGCCCAGGGACGTCCCGTTGATGTACACGGTGCTGTTGGCCATCACCCCGTCGAAGTCGACGAAGATCCGGTCGCCCGACAGGCTGGAGGGCAATGTGAAGTGCTTGCGGTACCACCCGATCCCGTCGGGAAGGTATCCACCGTATCCGCTGCTCGGCGCGGTCGCGGAGAAGGGTCCGGCGATGCTCCAGTCGTGCGGAACGTCCAAGGTGGTCCACGACGCATCCGAGTAGGTGGTGGCCTGGGCACCGGCCGCATCTCCCAAATTGAACTTCCAATTGGTGTCGAACGGCACGATGATCCTGGCGGAAGGAGCGGCCACCGAGGTAGCGGTGTCCTGCAGAAGGATCACCACGCTGTCCACGGCTTTCTCCGTCCAGAGCAGGGTGTCGGGAAGGTACCCTCCCTTGGTGGTGGTCAGTGTATCCACCATCGAAGCGGCCTCCGCGCGCGCCGAGGAGAGGGTTCCAGCATCCGACAGCCGCGTCGATGTGCCTGGTCCCGAGCGATCGTTGCCGATCACCACGAACTTGAAGGCCGAAGTCCCGCTTGCGGAACTGATTCGGCAGATGTACTTGCCGCGCGACAGGTTCGTCGTGGGAATCGCCCAGACCCCGGGGTCCAGGATGGAATTGTTCAACGTGGCCACCAAGCGTCCCTCGAGGTCCAGCGCGTCCACCCGCACGTACGAGGTCTTGGTGTTGGAAATCACGACGCCGACGCCGGGAAGGAAATGCGGTTGGACGGCGTGCCAGGAGGATGCCGAGTTGATCGCCGTGGTGAAGGCGAAGGAGAACCTGCCGTTGGCGTCGGTGGTGGCCATCAGCCCTTTCCCGGGCCAATTAACCACCGCCCCGACGATGGGGGCGGCGGTATTCGCGTCCTCGACCACACCCGTCAAGTTGCCCACTGCCGCCCATGTCGCCGCGCCGAGCATCGCAATCCAGCTCATCACCGTCCGTGTTCGCAAGCTCCACCCCCCCTTTTGACAGGAATCCATCGCATCAGCCATGCCTACGGCAGACCTACCGGGAGAAAAAGTACCGCGCAGTCCGACTGTAGGCTTTCCGTTCGTGGATGGCTGCCACCGTAGCGTTGAACTGTGTTCACCACTCCTGAGGTTTCCGGAACTGGCCGCGGGGACTCCCCGGCCCCTGCGGGTGAGCGTGGCGAGGCCGTTCCGGCACTGGATGCGCCACGTCCGAGGATCGGCGGGACCGGCTTGGCGTTGGACTCCATTCAACGGAAATGCTTGGGGAAATTCGGAACGGGACCATGGATGTCCCGCGATATGCGATTCCTTTCTCCAAGTGGCCTCATCTCGAGGCCCCGCACGGAGGAGTTCAAGATGGATCGCGCGATCGACAGTTCAAATTCCCTCAGGGTTGCCGCTTTGACAGTCTTGATCGGGGCGCTGGCCCAATTCGCCCCTGGGGCGGTGCCTATGAAGTACAACTTCAGCAGCACGCCCATCGCCGGCTTCCAGACCATCACCCCAACGACGCCCGCCTACAGCGCGGCGCAGGGATACGGGTTCGATTTCAAGACGAATACCCTGGTGCAGTACACTCCCAGCAAGGATGGGATCGAGGGAAAGACGGCGGGGAAAAACCCCTACAACTGGACGGGCGATCCATTCTACTACCCCTTGAACAACGCACTCTTCTTCTCGGTGGCCGTCCCCGAGGGGAACTACGAGGTGAAACTGACCCTGGGCAGCAAGGACTACAACGTCCAGGCGACCATCCGGGCAGAGCAACGGCGCCTCATGATCGAAGGCTGGCAGATCCCGGCCGGGCAGACGGCGGTACGGACCTTCCATGTGAATCGCCGCAGCACGACAAGCGCTACCGGCGGCAAGATCTCGACCACGGGGCGCGAGGCGACCTACGTCGATCTGGACAACATGCTGACCATCGAGTTCAACGGCAACCGACCGGTGATCCAGCAGATGGAAATCACACCGGTGGACACCAGCATCACCGTGTACCTGTGCGGAAATTCAACCCTAGTCGACCAGCCGCAGGAGCCTTGGAGCACTTGGGGAATGAACTTCCCTCGCTTCTTCAAGGCGGGTGTATCCATCGCCGACCAGGCGGAATCCGGATTGGCTTCGTCGTCGTTCATCGGCGAGGGGCGTCTCAACTACGTCACCAGCTACCTGAAGCCGACCGACTACGTGTTCGTGGAATTCGGCCACAACGACATGAAGGTCTACGGGGCACCGCAGTTCAAGACGTATCTGCTCCAGTTCATCTCGGCGGTGAAGGCCAAGAAGGCCAACATCGTGCTGGTTTCGCCCACCGCCCGACTGTCGTTTTCCGGGACCAAGGCCGCCAACACCCTGGGAGCCTTCCCCGACACGATGCGCGCCGTGGCTGCCGAGAACGGCATTCCGTTCATCGACTTGAACGCGATGAGTTCCCGGTTCATCGAGGCACTGGGCCCTTCGAACGCGTCCAAGGCCTACACCCACTTCCCGGCCAACACCGTTCCCGGTCAAACCTCGGCCCTCGCCGACAACACGCACTGGAACGACTACGGGGGCTACGAACTGGCCAAGGCGATGGCCACCCAGATCAAGGTGCAGAACTTCACGTTCGCGAAGTTCCTTTCGGACGACTACGCCGCGTTCGATCCCTCCAAGCCCGACCCCTACGCCACGTTCCAGCTTCCCTTCAGTCCATTCCTGGGCGTGTTCGTGAAGCCCGACAGCCTCGTCACCACCAGGCTTGCACCCGCGCTTCTCGGAAAGGGAAGCGACCACATCGTGTCCTCGTCGTTCCACAACGGGACCCTCTCCCTCCGGATGGCCGGAGCCCAGGATGGACTCGAGGCGCGAGTGGTCGATTTGGACGGTTCGCTCGTGGCGTCCAGCCTCCTGCACGGCCAAGGCGAGACCCTGATCCAGGCGCCCCACGGCTTCGCGAATCGGATCCATGTCATCGAGATCGTTCGCGACGGCGTGATCATCGACGAACAGAAGGTCATGCCCTGAGGGAAGCCCGGGAACCGTCCGGCAATTCTTGATCGTCGTCCTCGGTTCCTTCTCCGGAAGGAACCCGGGGGGTGACGCGGTACACCGCGTTGTTGAACGATCTTCAACGGAAAGGATCAACGGATCCCTAATTCAGCGATGAAAACCAAGGATCCGCTTTATCCTCCCATGTGCCCGATCACCGCATGGATCTAGGCCCCGGAGGAACAACCAATGACCATCTCGCTCCTAACCCTGATCGCATCCCTGGCATTCGGCACCCGGAACATGGAGTGGCTGGACCGCGGCCTGATCGCCGTCAACACCGGGGGCAACAAGATCTACTTGAGTTGGCGCCTGCTGGCGCCTGAAATGGACGCCGTCTCCGGGTTCAACGTCTACCGGGACGGCACCAAGATCACCGCCACTCCAGTGACCAACTCCACCAACTACACGGACGCGGCCGGCTCCGCCACGGCCACCTACACCGTGCGAGCCATCACGGCAGGCGTGGAAGGCAAGGATTCCCCTTCGGCCAAGGTCTGGCCCCACCAGTGGCTGTCCATCCCTCTCTCCCCGCCGCCGGATGAGACGATGAAGGACGGCTCCAAGTGCACCTACAGCGCCAACGACGCCTCCGCGGGCGATCTCGACGGCGATGGCCAGTACGAGATCATCCTGAAGTGGGACCCTTCCAACTCCAAGGACAATTCGCAGAGCGGCTACACCGGCGACGTGTTCCTCGACGCCTACAAGCTCAACGGAACCCGGCTCTGGCGCATCGATCTGGGCAAGAACATCCGCGCGGGAGCCCATTACACCCAATTCCAGGTCATGGACTACGACGGGGACGGCAAGGCCGAACTGATCGTCAAGACCGCGCCGGGAACCAAGGATGGAGCGGGGAATTTCCTGGCCACAGGTCCCGCCGCGGGAGCGGACAACACCGCGGACTACCGCAGCGGCAGCGGCTACGTCCTCACCGGACCGGAATGGCTCACCTTGTTCGACGGCACCACCGGCAAGGAATTGAACACGGTGAACTACAACCCGCCCCGCGGCACCGTATCCGCCTGGGGCGATGCCTACGGCAACCGGGTCGACCGCTTCCTGGCCTACACCGCTTGGCTGGACGGCGTGCACCCGACCGCGGTCTTCCAGCGCGGCTACTACACGCGGCTCACCATGGCGGCCTGGAACGTGGTGAACAAGAAGCTGGTCCAGCAGTGGTTCTACGACCGCCCCATCCCCGACGGGGAGAGCAAGCTGCCCGACTACGGCCAGGGGAACCACAACGGATCCGTTGGAGACGTGCTCGGAGACGGCAAGGACGAGATCTTCACCGGATCGACCGCCGTCACCAGCAACGGAACCCTCATGTGGGACAACGGATGGGGCCACGGAGACGCAATGCACATGGGAGCCATGGACCCTTCCCGCGGTGGAAAGCAGATCTGGTCCGTGAAGGAAGGAATGACGAGATCCATCCTGTGCGATGCCAAGACCGGCGACACGCTGTGGACGATTCCGGGAACCACCGACGTGGGGCGGGGGATGGCTGCGGACATCGATTCCACCCATCCCGGCTTCGAGGTGTGGTCGGCCGAGAGTGGCGGCACCTTCGACATCAAGGGAAACAAAATCTCCAGCTCGGAGCCGTCGGACAATTTCCGAATCTACTGGGACGGCGACCTCTACGACGAGGTGCTGGACGGCACCAACATCGACAAGTGGAACGGAAACGGCACCACCCGCTTGATGTCCTTCGGCGGCTACCCGGCGGGCGACGGCGTCGTCTCCAACAACAGCACCAAGGCGACGCCCTGCCTGGTGGCCGACCTCTTCGGCGATTGGCGCGAAGAGGCGGTGTATCGCACGACGAGGAGCGACAGCCTGATCATCTTCACCACGACCATTCCCACCCCGTTCAAACTCTACACCCTGATGCACGACCCGGAATATCGGGCGAGCATCGCTTGGCAGAACAGCGCCTACAACCAGCCACCTTACTTGAGCTTCTGGCTGGCTGCCGGCATCGCGAAGGCTCCGCGCCCGGACATCAACCTGATCGGGGCACCGGCCACCACCGGGATCCGCCAGGACGGCAACGTCGGAGTGCTCCGGTCGCGGACCCCATTTCTGGCGTGGATCGAAGGATCCAGGGCACCCCTCCCGGAAGGCTACGCCCCAGGCACCGGATTCGAGGTCCGGGACTTGGCCGGCAAGGTGCTGGCCCGGGGAGGATCTTCGCCCGACGGGATCGACCTGGACCACCCCGTGGCACGGGGAATCCACGTGCTGATGCCCGTGGATCGCTAGAGAGGCCGGTCCAAGACCGCCCGACACATCCCAACGCTGTCGAACATCGGCGCGGCTCCTCGGCACCTCCGGGGAGCCGTTTCCGTTCGAACCAGGCCTCCCGCATTCTCCTTGAATTCATTTCAACCCCACCGCCGTTGAACCTCTTCAACGGACATTTTTCCGACCGCCCGAAGGACCCGCGGGAACCATCGGGACGGAGTATCGTAACCGCGCATCGAGTGGGAGACCGTGGGGCCGAGCTCCCGCGTCCGCGAAAGGAACCGCCCATGAGAAGATGGATCTCGCTCGCCGCAGTCTCCCTGGGCGCACTGGCTCTGGCCCAGACCCCTGGCCCCCAGAGGATCGTGCTCATCGGCGATTCCACCGTCTGCAACTACCCCGCATCGCAGTACCCGTGGGCTGGCTGGGGACAGGAATTGGTCTATTTCTTCCAGACCGGCGCGGTGACGGTGATCAACAAGGCCATCGGGGGCCGCAGCTCCCGCAGCTTCATCCAGGACGGGCACTGGGCCACCACCAAGGCGCTGCTGCAAAAGGGCGATGTCCTGATGATCCAGTTCGGGACCAACGACCGGAGCACGAACCCGGTGCGGCACACGGATACGGCCGCCTTCAAGGTCTATCTCGCGCAGTACATCAACGAGTCCCGCGCCATGGGTGTCCACCCGATCCTGGTGACCCCGATGAACCAGAACATCTGGACGGGGAACAAGGTGAGCGAAGGCTTCAACGTGGGCGTCAACGACTACCACGGCGTCATGCTCCGCGTGGGCGCGGCCATGAAAGTGCCCGTGCTGGACCTGGAGAGGAAATCCGCTGCGATGATGGACAGCACGAGCATGTCCTACCTGGCGAAGTTCAACTTCATGGGCCTCGACGCCGGGGAATACCCGAACTACCCCACCGGCTACTCCGATGCGACGCACTTCCAGGAGACGGGCGCACTGGCCAACGCACGCATGGTCACCGAGGAGATCGCACGCCAGGCTTCCGACACCATCCTGAAGATCCTGGCACCCCTGCTGGCCCCGGTCAACGTCGTCACCGTGAAATCCACCGTGACGGGCGACACCATCAGCAGGACCACCAGCTACCCCAAAGGCGCGACAGTCACCGTCAAGGTCAAACCGGCGAAAGGAAAGACATTCCTGTACTGGTTGGGTGACAAGAATGCCAAGGTCGCGACCACCAAGCGATACACCTACGTGCAGGACGACCAGCCCCACACCTTCGTCGCCGTGTACCAGGGTGCCACCGGAATCGACCTGGCGCCCGGTGTCGCCACGCCGGGGATGACCGCCGCATCCAATGGCCGAAAGTGGACGGTGGAGGGCGCCGCGGACCTGGGGACGGTGGACATCCTGCGGCAGGACGGGAGACGGATGCTTTCCCAAGCCGCGAACGGTCGCGTCGCGGAAATGGACTTGGGCTCCCTCCCTCCGGGGATCTACCTGGCCAGATCCTCGCGTCTCGGGAGCACCGTGCGGCTGGCGATCCCCCGCTGACCCTCCCCGGCCCGATGGATCCAGGAATCGTCAGATTCCGTAGATGCAGTCGGGCCGCCAGCGGAACGGTTCCCCGAACGACATCCGGATCTCCCGTTCCGTCTGCCTGTAACCGTTCTTGATGAGGAACACGATCGCCGGCAGGTTTTCCCTGGGCACGATCGCCTTCTTCGTGTTCATCGTCTTGAACCTCATCAGTTCGAACCCGGCGGATCGATCGATGGCCTCGACCACACCCCCGCGCACGAAAGGGAGATAGAAGCCCAGCGGAGCGTCTTGGATGGAATAGACGAACGAATGCTCCATCTTTTCCCTGAGCTCCGCACTCCTGTCCTCTCCGCAAATCTCGCGGTCCAGATCGATGATGTACGCTTCATCGCCGGCTCGATATGGCCGGATGCGCTTGCCGAATCCGACTTCGCTGGGGATCTCGAAATCGCCGGCGAAGGTCACGTATTCCGTGTCCACCTTGAATCCGACCCTCGAATACAGCGAACAAGCCGTCTCGGATGCCCCGAGCAGGACCGTCCTGCATTGCCTGGCCCGAAGATGGCCCACGAGATGTTCCACGATGGCGCTCCCGATCCCTTGCCGTCTCCTGTTCGACGCGACGCCCACATCTTGTATCCACCCGACTTCCGGGGAATGTATCGCGGTGCCGATTCCAACGATCGTCCCGCCGACAACCGCCTTCACCGAGTAGCAGCGCGGCTTCGACAGGTAGAACCTCTGGGTGACGGCGACATCGCTCCATTCCTCGATTTCGAATCGCCCCAGTGCTTCGAGGTCGTCCGGTCGCAACGGCGCCAGAAGCACGTCCGAACCCAATGCACTTCCGATACCGCACATCGCCATCCTCTCGATCGTACAACCGGAAACGGCGGGGAACAAGTCGGGCGGATCCGAAGAACTACCGTTGGCTCCCATGATCCGATCCGACGGTCGTTCCCAAGACGCTCTCCGACCCTTCTCCCTCGAACTCGACTACGTCTCCCAGGCCGAAGGTTCGGTGCTGGTGCGGGCAGGCAAGACCCGCGTGCTTTGCAACGCCTCCATCGACAAGGATGTTCCCCGCTGGCTCAAAGGCCAGGGGAAGGGCTGGGTCACCGCGGAATACGCCTTGATGCCCCGGTCCACCAACACCCGCGTGGATCGCGAGCGCAAGGGACCCTCCGGTCGCACCCAGGAGATCCAACGCCTGGTGGGCAGAAGCCTGCGCGCGGCCACCGACCTGGTGGCGCTGGGCGAACGCCAGGTCATCGTGGACTGCGACGTGATCGAGGCGGACGGCGGCACGCGCACGGCCTCCATCACAGGGGGTTTCGCGGCTCTGGCATTGGCCCTCTCCCGATTGAAGAAGTCCGAAGGCCTGGACAAGCAGATCCTGACAGGTTGGCTGGCGGCCGTTTCCGTGGGAATCGTCGAGGGCGCACCGCTCCTGGATCTCTGCTACGAGGAGGATTCCCGAGCAGGCACGGACATGAACGTGGTGGCCTTCGAAGACGGCCGACTGGTGGAGGTCCAGGGCACCGCCGAGCACGGCGCCTACTCCCGCGCCGAATTGGACCGGATGCTCGACTTGGCGCTGGGGGGGATTTCCCTGCTTTCCGCATTCCAGAAGGAAGCCCTGGGCGGGCAGCTGCCCTGATTTGGGAAAGAGCTCAAGTTCCCCCCGGAAACGATCGATGGTACCGAGAAGGGGAGGAGTGGAGCCTTCCCGGGCGGAGGCCAAGATGAGCGATCCGATCGCGCTGATCCAAAGCATCCTTTCCGATGGGAACACCACCGCGACGGACCCGACCACCGCCGCCTCCCCGTCCAATTCCAGCCCGACTCCTGCACAGGCCAGCTCCACCTCGACACCGGACTACACGCTTTCCCCCAGCCTTTCGAGCCTGCTATCGCAGGGGACGGCCTCGGGGCTGACCGGCAATTCCCTGGCCACCTACAACGTCCAGTCCCTGCTGACCCAGGATCAATCGAGCCTGCTTTCGACCCTGCCCGCGGACACCTCCGGCGAGGCGGCCTTCTTCAACCAGCTTTCCATGTACCAGCAATACCTGACCACCGCGCGGGCCAACACCGCGAACGCGGCCCAGGCCGGCTCCGCCGCGACCCCCGATCCACTGGCGTCCATACTGGCGGACGCCAAGTCTCTGCACGGCGGATAGATCAGGCCTTGCCGCGGAACAGACGGTAGACCAAACTGTCCACGAGGGCGAGCCAGGAGGCCTCGATGATGTTCTCGCTGACACCCGCCGTTGCCCAGGTGCGATGTCCGTCGGTGCTTTCCACCCACACCCGCACCCTTGCGCCCGTGCCCGCCGCGCCCTCCAGGACGCGGACCTTGTAGTCGGTCAGGCGGACCTTCGCGAGTTCCGGGAAGAATCGCGCCACGGCCTTTCGCAACGCGGCGTCCAGCGCATCCACGGGCCCGTTCCCGAACGCGGCGGTGTGGGCCGTTTCCAGCCCCACCTCCACCTGCACCGTGGCCTCCGACGCCACCTCGCCCATCTCTTCGGTGACCCGGTAGTGCTTGACGCGGAAGGGTTCCGCGAACAGGCCCAGTCGCCGCGCGGCGAGCAGATGGAAGGATGCTTCCGCCATCTCGAAATGCCAGCCTTCGCTCTCCAGCGCCTTCACTTCCCGCAGGATCTCGCCCACCCGAGGGTCCTTCTTGTCGAGGTCCGGCGCGATCTCGGAAAGGCGCGCGGCCACCAAGGCGCCGCCGCCCTGGTCCGAGACGATCAATTCCCGTTCGTTCCCGACCAGGGCCGGATCCACATGTTCGAAGGAGCGTGCGACCTTGACCACCCCGTCGATGTGCATGCCGCCCTTGTGGGCGAAGGCCGCGTCCCCCACATAGGGGGCGCGCAGGTCGGGAGGGAGGTTGGCGATCTCCCACACCGCCCGGGACAGTTCGCGCAGTCCGGAAAGATCCGGCACCACGGACAGGCCCATCTTGAGCTGGAGATTGGCCAGGATGGGCACGAGATCGGCGTTTCCGCACCTTTCCCCGATCCCGTTCACGGTTCCTTGCACCTGGGTCGCCCCGGCCCGCACGGCCGCCAGCGAATTGGCCACCGCGGTTCCCGAATCGTTGTGGGCGTGGATGCCCAGAGGCGTTCCCGGGAAAGCTCGCGCGACCTTGCCCACGATCTCCTCGATCTCCCAGGAGAGCGCCATGCCCCCGTTGGTCTCGCACAGGACCAACCAATCGGCACCGCCCTCCACCGCCGCTCGCAGCGTGGAGAGGGCGTATTCGGGGTTCGCTTTCCAACCGTCGAAGAAATGCTCGGCGTCGTAGACCACCTCGCGGCCCGCGTTCTTGAGATGGGCCAGGGTGTCGTGGATCATGGCGAGATTTTCCTCGCGGCTCACGCGAAGGACCTGGTCCACATGCAGGTCCCAGCTCTTGCCGAAAATGGTGACCACGGGGCATCCCGCCTCCAGCAGACAGGCCAATCCGGTGTCGTCGTCCGCGGATCTTCCGGGGCGGCGAGTGGAACCGAAGCAGGCGATCTTGGCCTGCTTCCATTCGACCGCCCAGGCGCGACGGAAGAATTCCACGTCCAACTGGTTGGTGGAATTGGGCCAGCCGCCTTCGATGTAGCGGATCCCGAACCCGTCCAGGAGCTTCGCGATCGCGAGCTTGTCTTCCAGGGAAAAGGAAAGGCCTCTGGCCTGGTTTCCATCGCGCAAAGTGGTGTCGAAAAGCTGCACGTCCATCGTTTCCTCGTGTGTGGTTGAGGACTCGTTCTCCCGATCCGGGGGGGTGGTGCGGAAACAAAAAGGCCCGCTTCCCGAAACGGGAGCGGGCCCAATGGCCGATCACGACCAGAGCTAGCGCGCCCCTCCTGGATGGGAGATCTTAATTCGAGCGGTGGCTGCCGTGGACGGGATCATGGATCCGAATATACAACGCCTAGCGGTGCAGCAGATGAATCATCAGCGTACCGCCGTTGTCGGGTGACCAGATCACTTCGCCCTGCTTCTGCCGCTGTTCCGGTGTGCTCCCGATCCCGTCGTCCAACCGGGCGTCCAAGGCTTCGAAGTCCTTGCGCGCCACGTCGGACACCACCAACCAGGCCAGCACATGGCCGTCGGCCAGCGAGGGTGTTCCGGTTCCCGTCAGGTCGAAGGAGGGGGGAGCGGGAACAAGACGGGTCCCAAGGCCGACCGTTCCACCCCCCAGCTTCAGCGAGGTTCCCAACGGCGGGGCATCCAGCCGGGTCCCCAGGAAATACGGGCCTTGGAAACGCTCCCATCCGCCCTGGGGGGAGGGAGCGACGGCTCTGGTCAGGATCCATCCCAGCGACCAGGGAAAATCGGGACCGAGGGCGGGTTCGGCGATGGGAAGTCCCGCAGGGTCCAAGGGGAGGAGGGTCCCCACGTCCGCACTGTATCTCTTGAGCCCCGTCCGCAAGTCCGAGACGAAGTCGAGCATCGCGGAGATCCTGGAATCGGACACCTTCTGCAACAGGCGGGGGGCCACCCAGACCACCATCCCCGCCGTGAACGCGAGTACGGCCAGAAGCTCCCAGACCGGCGCCACCGGGGGGCTCCTTTCCAACGTCGTCTCTTCCACCTCTTCCATCGACGCCAAGCTACCTCTTCCGGTGCGCGCGCAGGGCGCCTCCCGTGGGGGTCCTCGCCGGAATCACCCCGGGAGGACCTTGGAAAAGCACTTTCCCTCCATCTTCTCCGCCTCCTGGCCCCAGTTCCACGAGCCAATCGCAGGCTTCCAGGACGTCCAACTGGTGCTCCACGACGACGACCGTGTCGCCGCGGGCCACCAGACGGTCCAAAGCCTGGACGAGGAGGTCGATGTCGGAGAGATGGAGTCCCGTGGTGGGCTCGTCCAAGATGTAGACGGCTCTGCCGCGACGGGTGCGTCCGAGCTCCTCGGCCAGCTTCAGCCGCTGCGACTCGCCTCCGGAGAGTTCGGTGGCCGGTTGCCCAAGGCGCAGATAGCCCAGGCCCAGTTCCCGGAGGGTCCCCAGCATCTGGGAGGTCTTGCGGTGGAAGGAGAAGAAGGTCTCGGCCTCGTCCACCCGCATGGCCAGGACGTCCGCGACATTGCGGCCGCGGAACCGGATCGCGAGGGTGTCCTCGTCGAAGCGCTTGCCCCCGCAAGCGTCGCAACGAACCCAGACGTCGGACAGGAAGTGCATCTCCAGCTCCACCGCTCCGCGCCCCTCGCACACGGGGCAGCGCCCGTTCCCGCCGTTGAACTGGAAGCGCTTCCGGTCCCAGCCCTTGGCCTTGGCCTCGGGGACGGCCGCGAAGAACTCGCGGATGTTCTCCCACACCCCGCAGAAGCTCGCCGGTGTGGAGCGGGGAGTCGTCCCGATGGGACTCTGGTCCACCAGCACCACCTCCTGGATCTCCTCTCCGACGGAAATCGTCTTCAATCCGGGAACCTTCCTCTTCCCTTCCCGTGCCGCTTCCAAGCCGGGGACCATCAGGTCCAACGCGAGGGAGCTCTTCCCCGACCCCGAGACCCCCGCGATTCCGGAGAGCCGTCCCATGGGGATGTCCACGTCCACCGACTTCAGGTTGTGCAGGGTGGCTCCGCGCACCCGGATCCATTCGGCGGCCTTCACCGCCAGACGAGGCCTTTCGATGCGCTTGCGCCCGCTCATGTAGAGGGCGGTGCGGCTCTCGGGATGCTCAAGGATTTCGGACAGCGGTCCGGAGGCGACCACCTCGCCGCCCTCCTCCCCCGCACCCGGACCCATGTCCACCACATGGTCGGCGTCGCGGATGAGTTCCGGGTCGTGCTCCACCACCACCACGGTGTTCCCCAGGTCGCGCAGTCGGCGCAGGGTCCGAACCAGCTTGGCCGTGTCGGTCTGGTGGAGTCCCGTGGTGGGCTCGTCCAGCACGTACAGCACACCTTCCAAGCCCGATCCGATCTGGCTCGCCAGTCGGATCCGCTGCGCCTCGCCGCCGGACAACGTGTTCCCCGAGCGGTTCAGGGACAGGTACCCCACTCCCACGTCGGACAGGAAGGAGAGCCGTCCCAGCAGCTCCCGTAGCACGGGGACGGCGATCTCGGCGGCGGCGCCCTTGAGCTTGAGGTCCAGGCAGAAGGCCAGGGCCTCGTCCACGGTACTTTGGACAAATTCCGGCAACCGCTTCCCGCCCACCCGCACCGCGGCGGTCTCGGGGCGAAGGCGTTCGCCGCGGCAGACGGGGCATGGCCTGGACTTGGGTCCACCCAGTCCTTCGCAGGCGGGACAGGCTCCGAAATGGCTGTTGAAGGAAAAATGCTTGGGCTCCCACGGCTCCTTCTGCCAATACCCCGTCTTGGGCTGCAGGGGATTGGCACCGGTCCACAGCTCCCCGCCGTCCCAGCGGAACAGGCAGATTCCATGGGCTTCGTCGCGGGCCTTGAGCACGGCCTCCTGGAGCCGCTTCTTCTCGCCGGACCGGGCCTTGAGCCGGTCCACCCGGGCGAACACGCGCACGCCGTCCTTCACCGACGTGGGTTTGCGCAGGTCGATCTCCTTGCCGCCCGCCTCGACGGTCTCGAAGCCCAGTTCCAGGAGCTGTGCCGCCACGCGCGGAAGCTGCGAACTTTCCGCCAGGAACAAGGGCAGCCCCGAACCCGGAAGGTGCAAAGGCGCCCAAATAGACAGAATATGTCCATCCGCCGCCTTGAGAGCGGCCTCCGCGGCTTCGGCGACGGTCCATCCGCGCAGGATCTCGCCGGTGGCGGGATCGTGCTGGATGCCGGCCCGGCACCACAGGAGACGCAGGTAGTCGTAGATCTCCGTGAGGGTGGCCACGGTGGAACGCGGCGAGCGCGAGGCGGTCTTCTGGTCGATGGCGATGGCCGGAGAAAGCCCCTCGAAGGAATCGGCCTCTCCGCGGTCCAACCGCCCCAGGAAGCGCCGGGCATAGGTGGAGAGCGACTCCACGAAGCGTCGCTGCCCCTCGGCGAAGAGAGTGTCGAAGGCGAGGCTGGTCTTGCCGGATCCGCTGGGGCCGGTGATCACGGTGAGGGAATGGCGCGGGATGCGCACCGAGATGTTCTTGAGGTTGTGCTTGCAGGCCCCGCGCACGCGGATGTCGAGGTCGGGGACGGGTTCGGCGGCGGCCAAATGGGTGGACCGTAGGGACGCAAGATTTTGCGTCCCTACGGCACCGATCGACCCGCCTGCCGCCGCCTTCCACTGGTTGACCGCCCGGCCCTCCTCGAGGGCCTGCGCCAGATACGGGCCGGTGGGGCAATTTTTGGCCTTCGCCACCTGCTCCGGCGTGCCTTCGGCGCACAGGTAGCCCCCCGCCGCCCCGCCTTCGGGACCCAGGTCCAGCACCCAGTCCGCGGCGCGGACCAGGTCCAGGTTGTGCTCCACCACCAGCACCGTGTTGCCGCGTTCCACCAGGGCCTGGATGGATTCCACCAGTCGCGACACGTCCTGGAAGTGCAGGCCCGTGGTGGGTTCGTCCAGCAGGTACAGGGTCTTTCCCGCCGACGGCTTCTGCAGTTCGGTGGCCAGCTTGATGCGTTGGGCCTCTCCGCCGGAAAGGGTCGTGCTGGGCTGCCCGATCTTCACGTACCCCAGTCCGATGTCCTGCAGGGTCTGCAATCCCCTGCTGATCCTGGGGATGGCCAGGAAGAACTCCAGGGCCTCGTCGATGGTCATCTCCAGCACGTCGTGGATCGTCTTGCCCTTGTAGTGGACCTCCAGGGTGGGGGGATTGAAACGCCGCCCCCCGCACTCCTCGCAACCCACTTCCACGTTGGACAGAAGCTGCATCTCCACCACCTTCAGTCCCGCTCCCTCGCAGGCCTCGCAGCGACCGCCGGCGACGTTGAAGGAGAAGCGCCCGGACTTGTAGCCGCGAGCCTTGGATTCCGGCAGGTTCGCGAACAGGGAGCGGATCTCGTCGAAGACACCGGTGTAGGTGGCCGGATTGGAGCGGGGCGTCCGCCCGATGGGGGCCTGGTCGATCTCGATCACCTTCTCGATCCCGTCCAGCCCTTCGATCCCGGAATGCTCCCCCACCTCGCGCTCGGCGCCTTGCAGCTCGTTGGCGAGCGCCGGGCCCAGAATGTGGTCCAGGAAGGTGCTCTTGCCCGACCCGGACACTCCCGTGAGGGCGACGAATCGACCCAAGGGCAGGGAAAGGTCGAGGTTCTTCAGGTTGTGGGCCTTGCAGCCCCGCACCACCAACCTGGGAACGTCCTTCCCGCAGTCCCGACGGATGTCGGGCATGGGAACTCCGTCGCGACCGGACAGAAAACGCCCCGTCGGGGATCCCTCGGCCCGGACCAGCTCCGTCCAATGGCCCTCCCCCACGATCCGCCCGCCCAGGGCGCCCGCGCCGGGGCCGATGTCCACCACGTGGTCGGCCTCCTGCATGGTCTCCTGGTCGTGCTCCACCACCAGCACGGAATTGCCCTTGTCGCGCAACCGCCGCAGGGTGGAGAGCAGCCGCTTGTTGTCGCGGGAGTGCAACCCGATGCTGGGCTCGTCCAGCACGTAGAGCACCCCCTGCAACCCCGCGCCCACCTGGGACGCCAGCCGGATGCGCTGGGCCTCGCCCCCGGACAGGGTGTTGGCGGAGCGGTCCAGCGAGAGGTAGCCCAGACCCACCGCGTCCAGGAAGAAGAGCCGCTCGCGGATCTCGCGGAAGATCTCGCGACCCACCACGACCTCGAATTCCGAAGGCTGCACCGCCTGGAAGAAGGCCGCGAGGTCGGAAATCGTCATGTGCGTCAGTTCGGCGATGCCGCGTCCGCGGAACTTCACGGTTCGGCTCACGATGCCCAGGCGCGTGCCGTGGCAGACGGGACAGACCTGGGAGCGCATGAACTTGTGCAGGAGCGAGATGTGCCACTGCTCCCAAAGCTCCTGCAGCACCGGCACCGCGCCGCGCACGTTGCGCTCGGGCAGGCCGGTGTGGAGGATGGCCTTGCGTCCCGCCGCGGGGATCCTGTTCCAAGGCGTGTGGGCGTCGAACCCGAACTTGGCGCCCAGGATCCGGATCTCGCGCGGACCCCAGTCGGAGAACATCAGCGTGCCCTTGTCCGTGATGGCGGCCAGGCCCCGTTCGGAGAGGGATTTGGCGGGGTTGGGGACCAGCAGGTCCTCCTCGAAGCTGCGCAGGACGCCCAGCCCCTTGCATTCCGGGCAGGCTCCCTGCGGATGGTTGAACGAGAAGCAGCGGGGTTCCAGTTCGGGAAGCTCCACGTGCCCGTTGGGGCACGCGCGCAGGGCGGAGAACACGCCTTCCTTCCCTTTCCCCTCGAACGCCTCGGGGCCCGTGAGGATGGACACAACGCCCTCGGCCAGGCGCAACGCCTTCTGGATGCCCTCGCGCAGGCGTGGCAAGGTCTTCTCCTCGATGCGCAGCCGGTCGATCCCCAGCTCCAGGGTGTGGATCTCGTAGCGCTCCAGTTCCATCGCCGTTTCCAGGTCGTGGAGAACCCCGTCGATGCGAGCCCACCGGTAGCCTTGGGTCTTCCATTCCTCCTGCTCTGCCCGGTACTCGCCTTTCCGCCGCCGGACCACGGGCGCCATCAGCAGGCAATTTTCATCAACCCGGTCGAAGAGCAGGCGGTCCGCGATCTGCCCCGGCGTGCGCGCCTCGATCTTCTCTCCGCACACCGGACAGGCGGCATCCCCCAATCTCGCGTAGAGGAGTCTCAGATGGTCCAGGACCTCGGTGCTGGTTCCCACCGTGGAGCGGGGATTGCGGTTGACCGTCTTCTGGTCGATGCAGATGGCCGGGGAAATCCCCTCCACCTTCTCCACGGCGGGTTTCCCCATCTGCCCGATGAACTGCCGCGCGTAGCTGGAGAGCGACTCCACGTAGCGGCGCTGGCCTTCGCGGAAGATGGTGTCGAAGGCGAGACTCGACTTCCCGGATCCCGAGACCCCGGTGAGGACCACCAGCTTGTCCCGCGGCAGGTCCACGGAAATGTTCTCGAGGTTGTGCTCCTTGGCACCGACGACGCGCAAGATCTGACCCATGGAACGGCAATCCCCCCTAGGGTGGGCAGGACTGCCCATTTGAGCACATAATATACATGTGCGCGGGGTTTGCGATTGCCTCTCATGGCGACAGCGTCAGTTGGACACCTTCCGGTAGAAACCGTGCGATTTCATCTGGTTCAAGAGGAAGGATTGTCCGTTCTCCCGGATCCATCCGTAGACGCGGAAGTAGTAGACGCCCGTCGACGCATCGCGCCCGTTGGCATCCTTGCCATCCCAGGCCAGCCAGACCACGTAGTCGCCGCGCAGGTCGCGCTGGAGCACTCCCGATGCCGCAAGCCCGGCGAGGTTGGCGATGTCCACGTTCAAAACCAGGACGCCCAGGTTGTCGTACACGTACATCCCCAGGCTTTCGGGGATCCGGTTCAGCCGCACGACCACCCCGCCGAAGCGCGAATCCAATCCTTGGGGCGTCGGCCCTTCGGGGGCGTTCCAGGCCCCGCGGAGGCTGTCGTTCACCAAGAGGGTGATCGGAGGCTCGCCCACAGGCACGGTTCCGGCTTTCACCACCGGATGGGGGACGCCCACGGACAGCACCGGTGGCGGAATCCCCCATTCGACGGGGATCCACTTGGCCAGCCTGACGGGTGCGTTGCCGGCGGAATCGGACAGTGCGCCCGTCGACGCGGCGGTGATCCGGAGAGAATCCCCCGGACGGATTCCGGACGTGCTGTCCAACAGGAACCACGCCACTTGGCTGCCGTCGGAAAGCCAACCCGTGGAGATGGGCCGGAGCGAGATCCCCAGGCTGTCGGTGCCCGGACGCCCCACGGACACCCAGGATCCGCCGCCGGAGGCCATAACCGGTTCCGAGAACGTCACCACCAGGGTGTCGGGAGTCTGGCCCGAATAGGAGAACCGGTAGTGGGCGGTGGTGGGAACCGGCGCGATGTGTTCCACCACGGGCACCGCCTGCCAGGACCAGGTGGTGTCGAAACGCCAGTGGGCCAGCAGCGGTGTCAGCGCCTTGGTCGTGCCCGGGGACTGCGGCGGGAAGTCGAAGGTCGCCACCAGGGAATCCGGCGAGAGCGACAGGGTGGCTGTCGGCCAGGGCAGGAAATGGGTGGAGTCCGGCCAGGGAAGCTGCTCCCCGTTGCCGGGCTCCCATGCGGTCCGCAAGTAGAGGACCGCGCGGTCCAAGGCGCCGTCGCCGTCGGCGTCCAGGTACACGACGGAATCCGGTGCCACGGGCAGTACCCGGACCGGATGGGCCGACACGCTCGCGCCCAGCGCGCCCACGGAGAACAGGATGCCCCCCGAGTGGACAGGGGAGGTGCCCTCCGCCTCGACCGTCGCCTGCCCCGCCTGGAGGACGACGGATCCTGTCTGCACCCCCGATGCTGACAGGATCTGCAATCCGGGATCGTTCGGCGAGATGTCCACGCTGCCGACGCAGGCGGGGCAGGGCGAGGATCCCAACCAGACCTGGACGGTGACCGGAGCCTTCCCTCCGATCGGCAGCTCGAAGCCCAGGCTGTCGTGCGGCTGGCCAAGGGAATCCAGGAACCGCAGGTGGTAGGTCGGCGGCAGCACCAGGGTCTGGGCCGAAAGCGACAGGTAGGCTCCCGAAAGCGAATCCCGGAGGGTTCCCAGCGGCCCCAACTCCAGGACCGAATCGGACGGATCCGGGCCCACCCCCTGCGCGAACGGGAACGAGCCTTCGTACACCCCGTTCCCTACGCTGTCGAGCGCCACCACGAGCGTGTCCCCCAGCCGATGCCGAACTGTGACAAAAACCGTCTCCACGTCGACGTTGCTGTCCGTCACCGTCACCTGGACCCGACCGGTGGGCCCCTCCACGGATGGCGTCATGGCCAGCGTGGGCGCCACCGCCCTGCGCAGCGCCAGCATCGCCGAAGCCGTGTCGCGCGGATCGCGGGGCATCTGGAATCGCGCGTAGGCGGTGTCCCAGCCCGGTCCGGACCGGATCACCAGGTCTCCGGGGACGGATCCCGCCGGAACCAGACCCTGCCAAGGGATGCTCCCCGCGAAGGTGCCCAGGGAATCCTTCGGCGTACCCGCAGGGACGGCGAGATCCAAGGCCTCCCCATCCGCGGAGATCCGCGTCGACAGCGACAGCGGAAGGGTCGCGTTGGTGTCGGGCACGGTGTGAAGGGTCAAGAGAAGATTGCGGTCCTTGGCGTCGGTCGCGTAGGCGAGGCCGGACTGGTCCGGACGCAGAGTCAAGCTGGAAGGGACCCCGCACCTCTCGGTCAGAAGGGTGTCCAGGGCTCCGCCGGAGGAGGCGCCGCTGTCGGCCACCAGCACCGTCCAGGTCGCCGCGATCGTCTCGGTGCCCTCCACCATGGAAAGGGCCAGGGTGTTCGAGCCCGGGTTCAGGGCCACCAGGGAATCCAATTCCATCCGGTAGGCGTTTCCGTCCACGACCGAGGCCTTGGAGAAGGATGTCTGCCCGTTCGTGAGGTTGGTCACCCGGAAGGTATCCGGCTTGGCGGTATTGATCAGCGTTCCCATGATCTGCTTCACCACCGACGCCAGACTGTCGGGTTGGTTGGGAGGAATCTGGTGGTAGGTTCCGCCGGTGGTGTCGGAGAGCTTCTGCAGGATGCCGCCTTCCACCGTGTCGATCCCCAGGTAGATGCTGTACACGGGTGGCACCGAGGCCGAATCCCCCGTCCATTTCGCCCCGCCTTGGGTGATGGTGTCCACCGCCTTGAGCGCGTTCTGCCAGACGCCTTTGCTGGGGCGCCCGTCGGAGATGATGACCACCGCCTTGTTGCGGTCCGGCGAAGCCGGGACCACCCCGGTGGAGGAATGCCCCCCATAGAGCAGGATGCGGGCCCATTCGAGAGGCGCTTCGTAGTTGGTGCCGCTCAATGCCCCCAACGGAACGGACTTCAGGAGGGAGTCGATCCCCGACTGGTTCGCCAGGGAGGTCATGGGAGTGGGCTTCCCCCAGATGGTGGGCCCGAACTGGATGGTCGCGGCGTAGGAGACCGGAGCCAGAGCGGCCTGGGTCTGGATGGCCGATTGGATGGTGCTGGAACGGACGGTGTAGGGATCGCCGGCCACCTTGCAGTTGGCGAGCAGGGTGGCGTGGGTCATGGTCGAGTCCGCCACCGCGACACTGTTCCCGTGGAACTGGATGGTTCCGGGAAGGGTGGTGACGGTCTTGCCGCATTCGTACCAGCCCGTGGTGTCCTTCCCTTCGGACTGGATGACGGTCGGCTTCATGCTGGCGGTCTGATCCACCACGTAGACGATGTCGGTGGGCGCGATCACGCTGCCCGGAATGCCGCACACGCTCAAGCCGCCGGAAGGTATGCGCGTGGTGTTGGCCGGGACTCGGATCGTGCTTCTATCCAGCTGGGAGAGGTCCAGGCACTTGGACGGCCCGGGCTGGGAGACCAGATCGCATCTCTGCGTGGCAGCCTGGGAACCGGGTACGATCGACAGGAACAGCACGAGGACCGAATGGCGCATGAGCGGCCTCCGGAAGTTGAATGGATGAGACGATGAGAATGTATCGCGCAACGGCCAACCTTGCCGGGTGCTGCAAAAAACACTCTTGAAACACCTATAGATTCTGACTATACCACATCCCGCCCGTTGGCGTCCAGCCAACCCGACACATCGCCCCCGCGCACTGCCCGGCCTCGGATGGATTGCGGGCCCATCGGCACAGTGGTACGATGACTCCGGTCAAGGGTTCCTTTCGAAAACCCGGACGGGGCGGGGCCTCGCCGGGTCCAGGTGGGGGCGCCCCAGGGAGGTGTGGATTGGTCTCAGGAGCGATCACGGGCCATGGATCGCGGCGGGGATTCACCCTGCTGGAAGTCCTGATCGCCATGGTGATCTCGGCGATCGGCATCTCCATCGTGTATTCGTCCCTGCATTACTCCAACACGAACGGTCGCGACTCGAAGAATCGGCAGATGGAAGCCGGTGCCGTCGAGTCGGGTCTGGAGGGGATCAGCCGCTACACCAGCATCGCGCATCTGCAGACGCTGGATTCCAGCTGGACCGACAACGGCCAGGGGGCTCCGGTTTCCGTGACCGCCGTGGGTTCGGTCCCCACGCCTTCCCAACTGGCGGCATGCGCCGACTCGTCGGCGGCGAAGGCCTTCCTGGCCCAAATCCAGTTGCAGGCCTGGAGAACCTCCGGAATCGGCAACGACACCCTCAAGGTGACCACCTTCATGTGGGCGTCGCAGTGACGTCCGCGAACCGGAACCCGGCCGGTTTCTCGATCCTCGAACTGCTGGTGGCGATGGCCTTGACGGGTCTTGTCGTCACGTCCATCGTGATGGTGTTCGACTGGCAGGACCGCCATTGGCTGGATCGGGAGGACGAGGCCGAAGCCCGCCTGACCCTGCAGGGCGTCAAGACGCACCTGTCGCGCCTGCTGCGCTCCACCGGCGGGGCGTTGCCCTCGCCGTTCGGGGGGATCGTGATGCACCCGAAGTACGGCGATTCCATCGATCTGGTCATCAACCGCACCGGGGAAGAGGCGACCACGACGGCGATCGCCTACAACGGCCCCTCCAGCAAGAACTACCTGTACCTTCCGGTGGACAGCACCACCGGGTTCAGCACCACCGGGTACGCGGCCTTGCAGGTCGAGATCGCCCGCAACGCCAACAACTGTTCGCCCGCCGGGATCCTCTCGGTGGGGTCCTGGAAGGATTCCCTGGTGATCCTTCCCATCGACTCCATCATCGCCTCGCCCCCGCAGATCCGCCTCAACATGGTCGCGTTCATGGCCTCCTCCGGGTTGGCGAACGACAACTGCGCGAAGTCGGTTGCGGTGACGTCGGCGCAGACCGTGTACAGCCTGGACACCATCCGATTCGCCAAGGTCGGTGACACGCTCTACCAGGACGTGAGCCGACAGGGCTGGTTCCCGCTGGCGGGGAGGATCGACACCATCTCCTTCTCCTACCTGCAGCCCGGCGGTTCCTGGTCCACAGATTCCGTCGCGACCAACACGACCTTGGAGATCGACGCCGTGCGCGTCTGGTTCACGATCGTCCCCGAAGCCGCCGCGGGACGGGCCGCCTCGGCGATCCAGCAATACGCTTCGAGCGTCGACATTTCGCTGAGGAACGCGTCGCGCCTTTCCAACACGAGGCTCCCATGACGTCATCGAAGTCCCTCCGCAGGGGCATCGCGCTCTTCATGGTGATGGCCTTGATGGTGGTCTTCATCTTCCTGGTCGGGTTCATGATCTCGAACTCCGGCGACATGCGGGCCTCCTCCTCCGACCAGGGAAAGATCGTGCGCGCGCGCGCGATCGCGGAAGCCGCGGGCGCCCTTGCGATGGCCGATGTGCTCGCGCAGGGCCAGAACGCCTTCGGCGGCACCGGCGTCTTCAATGTCAAGACCGTCATCGCCGACGGCGACACCGGCACGGCGAACACCGCCGTGTTCTCCGGGACCCCCAGCCAGAGGCTCGTGACCGACGGGCCCAGCCAGGGCCTGCGCTGCTTCTACATCCCGGTGACCATCACCTCCAGCGGCAAGACGGCGGGACAAGGCAACGTGCAGCTCACCATGCAGGCGGGCCTGGAGAAGGTCCCCATCCTCCAGTACGGGGCGTTCAAGCAGACCGACCTGAGCCTCGGCCCTGCGACCTACGTGGGGCCCCAGCACACCAACGGCAAGCTCACCTTCAGCATCAACGCCGGGTACACCGCACCCATGACCGGCCCGGTCACCGCCGCGCTGGACATCTGCCGCAACACCAAGACGGGCTATCCCATCATCCAGGTGGATCCTTCCAGCCCGAGTCCCACTTGGATCCCGGCCATCAACGCCTGCGTGGGGGGTTCCAACCAGCCACCACCCGTGGGAGGTATCTGCAACGTCCGGCCGAACATAGGGCAGCTCAACCTGCCCATGACGGCCGACCCGTACAGCATCCTCGGGCTCATGAAGGCGGGAGATCCCGCCGACCTGCAGAAGCTGAACTTCGACTGGATCCGTTCCAAGCAGCCGACCATCGACCCTTCGTCGAAATTCGTCGCCGCCGCGGGAGTCGCACCCACCCAGTCGTGGATTTCGGGGCCGAACGTCTTCTTCGACCCCTCCGCGTGGCGGTGGTGTCGGGTTTGGGATGTCGACATGGCCAAGCTGGCGATCTCCGCCAACAACGACTCCATCCTCATCCTTGCCGACACCATGGCCGCCTGGACGGTTCCCGCGGGTGGCCCGGCGGACACCGTTCCCCAGAATTGGGGCGGAGGGACCGCTCTGGACACCTCCTTGAAGATGCCGGGCAAACCGACCTTTTCGGCGTTTCGCATCATCAACGCGGCGACCTTGGACCGGAACCTGACCATCTCCTCTCCCAACGTGGTGTACGTGGACGACGCCTTCAACACCGGGCTCGCGAACTCAGCCGACACCACCAGCTATCGCAACGCCCTGATCGCCGCCGACATCGTGAAGTTCCTGGGCAACACCTTCCAGGCCAACAAGGCATCCTACTTCCGGTGGTACGCGTGTCCTTCGGCGGCCACGGCGAAGACCGACGCCCAAGCGTGGATGAAGGCCCATGTCCCACCGGCCCTGGGGCTCGATTCGACGGGAGAATACGGAATGGTGGCGAAAAACATCGTGACCGCGAACATTCGCTTCAATGTCTCCCTCATCAACGGCGAGGGTTGGATCGATCCTGCGTCGGGCAACATCGTGGGGGCGGGCAGATTCCTGCTGGAAGACTGGAGTGGCAAGCAGGTGCAGGCCGTAGGCAGCAAAATCTTACTGTGGACAACCCAATCGACGAATCACCGCATCCAGTACTACAGCGCTTTCGAGGGGCATCCGGTAGTCCATTACTATGGGGCCCAGACCAAGCTGAACTACTTCGACAACAAGCTCAAGAACCTTTCCAACATGCCTCCTGCCACGCCGTTCCTCGCCCAATTGGCGCGATACGACTGGAAGGAGGGACGGTGAAGGGAAGTGGAAGGAAATCGCTCCGAGACGGGATGACATTGCTCGAAATCGTCATCGTCATGGTGCTGGTGGGAATCCTGGCGAAGATGGCCTTGAGCAGCTGGAGGACCATCGACCTGAAGATGCGCTCGCACAGCGCCATCCAGGACTTCTCGACGCAGCTCCGAAGGGTGCGTTCCGATGCCATGTCCCACAACCGGTACACCGGTTTCGTGATCGACCTGACGGGCAAGAGGTACATGCGCTTCGTGGACAACGAAACCTCCGGGATCCGCTACAGCTGGGACACCGGCGACACTCCACTGGGCGGCGGCTGGGTGGCGATGGATTCCACCGCCATGGTCATCGACAGTTCCTGGTGCGGGCTGACCTCTTCGGGCAAGCTGAGCGTGGTGTTCGATCCGGACGGCAACGCCGAGACCGGGCTTTACCTGCGGGCGAAGGCCGGACAACAGGTGCAGGTCCTGAGCGTGCTTCCGATTCCGGGGCTGGTCCAGGTCGTCCGGTATTGAGGTGTCGACGCGCGGTGGCGGCTTTCTCGACGACATATCGCGGAATCCCTGTTCACCACCGAGAGGGACACAACCGACGGCCTTCTTCGGGGGTGTCTTTAGAACGCGGATCGCCCATCCCGTGTGGACAAAGGCTTCCCGGCGGATTTCGTCCCTGGTGTCCGGCGCCGAGGTACGCAAAAAGGTACGTACCCCCGAACGATGCCCCTCCATGGTCCGAGGATCGCCGGAGAGGGGAGAGACCCGAAGGACGGCCGACGCAACTCCGGGGCGGTCAGTCCTTCTTCGGTGCGCGAAGAAAGCCGTTGACCACCACGCCAATGGTGGTCACAACCAGGGCCAGGCCGATTGTCTGTTGTCCGTGGAATGCGCAGGCGATCCCGGATCCCCCGAAGACGAGGGCGAGAACAGCAGCGACCCATATTCCCGTCAAGCGGTCGCGGTGGCTGTTGCCTATCGCGAGCTTTTGGAGCGCTTGGTCCTCCTTTTCCAGGCCGTTCCGATTGGTCTGTTCTCGTTCCGCAAGCTGGAGAAGCCGTTCCGCCACGCCGGGCAGGATCGCTTCCTACTCCTTCAGCATCTCTGGATGCGGTAGAAGGCCGGAAAAGGCCTCTACCTGGAGGGCACATGACCTTCGGAAACGGCCCGAGCCCTGACCTGTTGTTGCGGCGGGTTACGGGGTTGCGGATGCTTGTCGCTCATCCACCAACCGTCCCCAAGCCCGGGTGAAGTCCCCTCGAAGGTTTTCTTGGTCTCGCTGGACCCCTTCCAGCAGGGCGGCACGCCGGTCCCGGGGCCGCAGCATCTTGGAATAGTCCACCGGGGCCGGAAAAAGGCACGTCGCCGACCCGAAGCCAGCCCAAAAGCCCCCTTCACCGGAACGCCCAGTGCTTCGGCTCGTTTTCGTGCGACCGGCCATTCCGGCTTCCTCCTCCGGGGCTCCACAAGGATCCCGTCTTCTCCCATGTATTCTAGAATCCAAGGTAATCCCTGACAACATCTTGCGGGATGTCCCCGGAACGCTTCGGACGTTCGGGACGTTCAGTCGCTTGCCGCTTCCAGGATTGTATCCGCCGCCCATTGATTCAGGCTCTTTCCATGGGCCGCCGCCGCGTGGACCGCCGCGGAATGGACCTCCGGGGGAACCCGAAGCATGAGGCGACCGGAGAAGCTCCGATCCGGCTCGATCCCCTTCTCCGCGCACATCTCCAGGAACACCTTGAGGGAGGCCGCGCCTTCACGCTTGAGTTCCGCGAGGCTCTTCCCGTAGAAGTCGGCTCCCCCGTTCAGTCCCAGGAACTCGCCCCGAAACGCCCCGATCTCCGCGTCGAAAAGAATGGTGGCCTTGTACTTGCCGAAGTTCATCGTGTTGTTCATGGCTCTACCCCGTTTGCTTCCAACCACTTCCGGACGGTCGCGACGGCTCCTTTGTCCGTGTCGGGCGATGGGTGGGGCCGATGAAAGACCCGCACCTCCCCGAACAGGAACACCCCGATCCGCGATCCTTCCCGTTGACTGATTTCCGCACCAAGTTCCCGGAAGAGCCCTTCGATGTCCACCCAACGGATTCCCCCTCGGACAGGTCGGGCGAAGATCGCGTCCAGCGTCTTCCGGTGTGTCGCTCTCATGGACATATGATAGCACTTTCTGCAATCATTTTCCACCCGTTTGGGGTCCGGTAGGGTTCGAGGATGTTCGGAACGGTCCGCCGCATCAGCTTTTCCCCAGCCTTCAGTGGAAAGAACATTCCAGCGGTGAGGCTTCCCAAATTCTCGGCCTGACTCACAAGGAGGAACGAGTGGATGTACTTGAGCCGAAAGAAGGCCGGATCCCGCTATTTTGCTGGGGTTTCCGGCCTTTGTCGGACCTTCTCTGATCCTCTTTCAGCGGAGGGGGTGGGATTCGAACCCACAAGTCCTTTCGGACGGCGGTTTTCAAGACCGCTGACTTAGCCGTTAGCCTACCCCTCCGGCGGTCGCAAAGCTAATCGCTAGGCGTCTCCCGCCCAGGCGAGGCAAAGTCCGCGAACGGAGGGAACCCCCGAGGCCAGCAGCACCGCCGCGCAGGCGGAAAGCGTGGCTCCTGTCGTGAGAACGTCGTCCACCAGCACCACCGGCACCCCGGCCTTGAAATCCGTCCCCACGGAGAATGCCTGGGACAGGTTCCGACGCCGGTCCGCGGAACCCAGCCGGGTCTGGGTTCCGGTCGAGCGCCGACGTTCGAGCCAGCGCTCCGCCACCGGAACCCCGAGCCTTCGCGCCCACGCCTTCGCGGAAAGCGCGCTCTGGTTGTAGCCCCTCTCTCGCAGCCGGGCGGGATGGAGGGGGACCGGCACCAGGACGGACCCGGGATGGCAAAAACCGTCCGGAACCGCGGAGGCGGCCAAGGACACCAGCTCGTCGGCCGCGTAGCGGAGCGATCCGTACTTCAGGCCGTGGACCAGGACCCGCACCGGAGGCACGAGCTCGGGACCGCAGGCGACCGCTTCCACTCCCAACGGAGGTCTGGCGCGGGAGGTGGCGGCAAGCGCCTCGTCCCGGCAGGTCCCGCACAGCGTCCCCCCCGCCGCGGACAGCGCCTGGCAGCGGGGACAGACCGGCGGCAGCAGGAAGCCCATGGACCATTCCACCACCACGCGGGCGCCTCGCGCAAACGACCGAGCGTATCTCACGGGTCCTCGCCCAACCTCATGTGCAGGAGGAATCCCACCAGCATCATGCAGGTGATCACGAAGGATCCCCCGTAGGAAAGAAACGGCAGGGGGAGACCGGTGACCGGCATGAGTCCCAACGTCATCGCCACGTTGACGATGGCGTGGAAGGAGAAGATGGTGGCAGCCCCGACGATCACGAGATTCCTGAACCTGTCCGATTCCTCGAAGCACATCTGGAGGCACCGGATCAGAAAGGCGAGCAGCAGTCCCAGCACCGCGAAACAGCCGGCGAAGCCGAACTGCTCGGCCAGCACCGCGAAGATGAAGTCTGTGTGTTCTTCGGGAAGGAACTGGAGATTGCTTTGGCTTCCCTGCCCGAACCCCTTGCCCAGGAGTCCGCCCGACCCGATGGCGACTTGCGACTGGAGGACCTGGTAACCCGCACCGCCCGGATCCCGCGTGGGGTCCAGGAAGGTCATGATGCGGGCGCGCTGGTGCGGCTTCAGGACCTTGTTCCAGGCGATCTGGGAGGCGAGTCCCGCCAGGAGGACGACCAGCCCGAAGGTCGTGGCCACCCGCCCGGAAACCAGCCCCAACCGCCAGCGCCGGAACAGGAGGGCCCACATCCCGATGTTGAACACCGCCCACAAGGTGAACTGGAACGAGAGGCCGACGGAGAGCAGGGGACTCGCCAGGACCACCAGATCCATCACCGTGAAGCCGCTCCAGAAGAGCATCGAGACGAAGACCATGGCGACCGCCAACGCGGTGGAGAGATTGGGCTGCTTGAGGATGAGGACGAACGGCACCAGGAACACGGCGAAGGGGACCACCAGCGGGCGAAGGTTGGAAAGTCCCACCTTCCGGTCGGAGAAAAGCCTGGCAAGCGCGAGCAGCACGCCGAGCTTGGCGAACTCCGAAGGCTGGAAATGGAAGCCCCCCATGGCGAACCAGCGTTCGGCACCTTTCGCGGAAGCCGAGACCAAGGCCAGAGGCAACAGAAGCAACCCGTAGAGAATGTAGGCGGAGCGATACCAGAAGCGACGGGGCACGACGGTGACGCCCACCATCGCGGCGAGCCCGAGGCCGTACCACATGAGCTGCTTCTTCCAGTAGTCGGCCTCGTGGGGCGCGTTGGAGATGGAGTAGAGCATCAGGACGCTTATGGTGCCCAGCAGCGCCACCAGGCCGAAAAGGATCGCATCGAACCGGGCTCGGATGTCGTCCCTGGGGTTCATCGGTCGTTCGATGGCGTCACGTCCACCCTCCTGAAGCCGGCGCCGATGCCCTGGGCGGCGGAAGTGTCCTTCGGCAATCGGCCCGTCTTGCGGAAATAGGTGCGCATGATCGCCGCGGCGATGGGACCCGCCGTGGACCCGCCGTGGCCGCCGTTCTCCACGATCACGCCGATGGCGATCTCCGGAGCTTCCATCGGAGCCGCGCACACGAACAGCGCATGCGTCCTGCCATGCGGATTTTCCGCCGACCCGGTCTTCCCTCCGACTTCGATTCCCGGCAGGCGCGCGGAGTGACCGGTGCCATGGGACCCGTTGACCACGCTGTCCATGGCGACATGGATGGTCTGCCGGGTCTCGTCCGACCAACCCAGGGCGCTGAGGGTGTCCGGTGCGTAGCGGCGTACGATCCTTCCGTTGTTCGGCTCCAGGATCGCCTGCATCAGATGCGGACGCATGACCGCGTAGCCGTTGGCGACTCCACCGACCATCGTGGCCAATTGGAGCGGCGTGACCAGTTCGCCCTGTCCGATCGCCAGGTTCAGGATCAATCCCCGCGCCCATTTCCAACCCAATCGCTTGTTTCGCTCCTCGTGGATGGCGGAATCCACGAGAAGGCCGTTCTTCTCGTCCGGCAGATCCACGCCCGTTCGCGCGCCAAATCCCAAGGAGGATCCCACCTTGTTGATCCATGGCATGTCCACCAGGAGCCCCAATTGGTAGTAGTAGACGTCGCAGGACTCGGTCAACGCCTGGATCATGTCCAGGCTCCCGTGGTAAGGGGGTTTTTCCTGCCAGCAATGCTGGATCCGCGCCCCGAAACGGAACCCTCCGTGGCATGCCACCGGCATGTGCTGGTGCGCCGTTGCCCTCCCCGAGATCAGTCCCGCCAACGATGTCACGATCTTGAAGGTCGAGCCCGGCTCGTAGGTTCCCTGGATCGCCCGGTTGTTCAACGGGCGACGCGGATCCAGGGCGAGCTTCGCCCATTCACGGGCTCGTCGGCGACCGGGAAGGGTGAATATGTTCGGGTCGATGCGCGGCGAACTGCACATGGCCAGGATTTCCCCGGTGCGCGGATCGAGCGCCACGACGGATCCCGTCAGGCTGTCCGGAAACGCCTCCTCGGCCGTGCGCTGCAGGTCCAAGTCGATGGTCGTGCGCACGTGGAGACCCGAGATCGGTTCCGTGCGGGGCATCCCCTGTGGCGTCCCCACGATCCGGCCCTTCGCGTCCACTTCGATCCACCGGACTCCGTCCCGACCCTTGAGCTCCTTTTCGTATTCCTCCTCCAAGCCCATCTCCCCGATCAGGTCTCCGAGCCGGTATCCCTTCCCTTCCAGGGAATCCAGGACTTCCTCGGGAATTTCCCCGATGTAGCCAAGGAGGTGTCCCGCCAGCCCACCGAAGGGGTATTCCCTGCGCATCGTCACCTCCTGGAGGATGCCGGGAAGACGGTACAAGTTCTCCGAGAACAGGGCGATTTCCGCAGGAGATGCGTCTTCGAGCAGGACCGGACGCTGGGAGGGCGTCTGGCGGGCCTGCCGGAAAAGCCGCTGCAGGAAGACGGTATCGAACAGCGGGGTGCCGTCGACATCCTGGAACCTGGACAGGAATTCGGTCAGTTCCTTCTCCCGACCGCGGACCGTCGCGGGATCGATCACGAAGTTGCGGGATGGTCTGTTCTGGACGAGTGGTCGACCTTCGCGGTCCAGCAGAAGCCCGCGGGGTGCGGGAACGGGGTCCTCGCGCAACCGGTTCGCTTCCGATTCCCTCAGGAATGCATCCCCCTGGACGATCTGCAGCCATCCCACGCGGAAGAGCAGTCCCAGGAAGGAGATCGCCAGCACGAAGATCATGGCCCAGGTGCGTTCGTTCCGCTCGATCTGGTCGCTTTGGCCGCTGGCACCGATCATGGCGGGCTCACCAGGCTCGGGCCTGTGTCCGCGGAGGACGGATCGCGAACGCGATCGCGCCCAGGAGCATGGTGTAGAGCGCCCCCGGCAAGCTCGTGCGCAGGAGGAACAGCGGGAGATGCGACGCCCCGTGGCGGCTGGCGAGATGCCAGATCCCGTCATGCGTCAGGACGGCGAGGCCCAGGATTCCGACCCGCAGGGAATAGCCCACGTGGATTTTCCGTTCGTGGAGTTGGCCGACGGAATACCCCACAACGGTCATCGCCAGCGCGAACGCCCCCGCGGTGCCCGACGAGTAGGTGTCGAGAACCGTCCCGCAGAGGAAGCCCATCCATATGCTCGGCAGGGCACCGTTCCGGAAGGCGAACAGGACGAAGACGACCAGGAGCAGGGAAGGCTGGATGCCGTAGATGGAGGCTGCCGGAACGATGGCGACCTGGGCCAGCAAGGCGATGGGAACGCCCAGGAACCCCGAGAGATCGTGCTTCTCCAGACTGGACAGGTTCAAGTCCGACCTCGCGTCGCCTGGAAGTAGATGGAGGAGTCCGGGAGCACGCGCAGTTCGGGAGGACGCAGGATCACGAACACGTCCCGGACGGTCCAGGGATCCTGGAACGGAACCACCCGGGCGTTTCGAAGGACGTTGGCGGGCATCTTTCGCACTTCCACCACCTGCCCGACCGGCAACCCCCTTGGAAAGATCCCTCCGGCACCCCAGGTGACCAGGCTGTCCCCGGCGCGGATGTCGGACGTCACGCTGAATTCCACGAACACCCCGGCTCCGTCCGCCGAATGCAGGATTCCGGGACTGCGGCTTCTCGCGGAGAGGACGGACACCCGGCAATCCGGATCCGCGATCGTCTGCATCTGGGAATGCCCTGGGCTGGACGACAGGATCCTTCCCACGAGACCCTCCGAAGAAATGACCGCCATCCCTTCGCCGACCCCGGATTCGGTTCCGGCATCCAGGATCCAGATTCCCCCGAGTCGAAGGGGGTCCCGCGTCACGACGCGGGCACCGACCACGGCATATTCCAGCCGGTTCCGGACGGGTTCGAATTCCTGCAGATCCTCCCGGATCCGAGCGACTTCCGACAGCCTCGCGTTGGCGGCGACAAGTCGCGCGTTCGCCCGGCGCTGGTCGGTCAATTCGTTTTCGAGGCTCCACCGCACCTGCATCCTCCCGATCACGGATTGGACCGGATACAGGATGGTTCCGGTCCATGCGGTTCGCCACTTCTTCTGGACATGCGCGGGACTGGCGGAAATCCAGAGACCCAGGCCAAGAGTCAATGCCAGGGAGATCAATTCCCTTCCCCTCAATGCCTGGTCGGCAAGCCAGCGCAGGATCAGCACCGCAGGGTCCTCAGCGGGTGCTGTTGAGCAGCACCTTCCGGTAGTGGTCGAGGTTCTCCACGATCTTGGCCGTTCCCATGCAGACGCACTGGAGAGGATTGTCGATGACGTTCACCGGCAAATTCGTCTCCTGGCGGATGCGCTCGTCCAGGCTCCGCAACTGGGAACCACCGCCGGTCATCACGATGCCCTTGTCCAGGATGTCCGCGGACAGCTCCGGTGGCGTCTGTTCCAGGGCCGACTTGACGGCTTGGACGATGGCCGAAACGCACTCCTCCAAGGCTTCCCGAATCTCGGTGGAGGTGATCCTCATGGTCCGTGGTATTCCGGCGGCCACGTCCCTTCCCTTGACCTCCATCGACAATTCCTGGGGCAGGGGGAAGGCCGATCCGATCTGGATCTTGATCTGTTCCGCCGTGGACAGGCCCACGAGCAGGTTGTAGTTCTTCTTGAGGTAGTTGACGATGGCTTCGTCCATCTCGTCGCCGCCGATGCGCACCGAGGCGTCGCACACGATTCCGTACAGGGCGATCACGGCGATTTCCGAGGTTCCGCCCCCGATGTCGATCACCATGTTCCCCGACGGCTCCTCGACCGGTATGCCCATGCCGATCGCAGCCGCCATCGGTTCCGACACGAGGTACACCTCCCTCGCCCCCGCCAGCTGCGCGGATTCGATCACCGCGCGACGCTCCACTTCGGTGATCCCGCTGGGAACGCCGATGACAACTCTTGGTCGTCCGAACACGCCTCTCCAGAGCGTGCTGTGGCTGTGGAGCTTGTCGATGAAATGCTTGATCATTTCCCGAACGAGGTCGAAGTCGGCGATGACTCCGTCTTTCATCGGGCGTATCGCGAGGATTTCTCCAGGCGTGCGGCCTAGCATGCGCTTGGCCTCGGTTCCGAAAGCCTGGACCCTGCCCGTCCTGCGCTCGACGGCGACGACGGAGGGTTCATCGATCACGATGCCGCGACCCTGGACATGCACCAGCGTGTTCGCCGTCCCAAGATCGATCCCGACATCGTTGGAGAAGAGGGAAAAGAGGCCCATGAAGGCTCCGGAAAGTGGTGGGTATCGCCTCGAGAGGCACAAATATAACCCTAAACATCCGATGGAACGGAGAACTTCGAGTCCCGGGTACGGGTGGTACGGGGCCCCGGCTTCCATCCACGCGATGTGGAAGATCCTTTGCCCACGACGGAAAAAGGCGCCCCTCGGGACGCCCTTCCTGTTTCCAGCTAAAGTCGTCGGGTCAGAAGCTGTAGGAAGCCGAAATCCGACTCAGCACATGGTCCACCGGTCCACCCAGAAGAGCACCGCCGGTGAACAGGATGTCCTTGGCGACAACGGCGTCGACCTTGAGCTTGTCTTCGATGTTCAGACCGAAGCCGAAATTCACCAGATCGTTGTTGTCCGCATTGATGTCCGGATTCGTGGACATCGCGGAGTAGTTCTGCCATGGCCCATTCGCTTTGTGGAAGTTGATGACTTTCTGGCCACCCACGCGGATCACGAACCAGTCCGTCCAGATGTTGCGCTCGATGCCGAAACTGACGCGAATGCCATTGTCGGACAGCATGGTGCTGGATACCGAATCCGAGACCGTGGTGTAGGTGGTATCGCTCGCGAAAACCTCGTTGGAGTTGTAGAAGTAGTCCACTCCGAGCCAGAAGAAACCGCGATCCAGGGAGACATTGGCACCGCTGCCCACGCGGAAGCTGGTGATGGTCTGCTGGGGGGCGTTCACGTAGCGGAAGGACGCAGCGGGCACGAACACGATGGGGATCGGCCTCGCATCGATGAACAGTCTGGCATCCGCACCGAAGGACGGTGTCATTCCCGAGCTGTAACTTCTCGGCTGCGATCCCGCGGCATCCGCATCCTTGACATCGACCGACAGGAAACCCAAGGTGGCGTCCGCCTCCAGGGAGTACTGACTGCCGAACGGAAGATTCGCACCCAAAGTGTAGGTGTTCAACACCGTCTGGACTTCACGTGCGCCATTGGTGGAATCGCTGTAGGCCAAGTAGGTTTTCAAACCGTAAAGGTTCCCGCTTGCGTCCGCAAAGCCGAGGATTCCGTCGAACTTGACGGGAAAATCGGTCAGATCGTAACTCGTCAAGGTCGTGCTGTCGCCACTTGGAAGGACCCCGCGGTGTGCATTGGTCTTGATCTGGATCGCGCTGGGCATGTAGGAAAGCCACTCGTCGTTCCGGTTCAAGGCACCACCGATGATGAATTGCGGATACCGGCCTGCGGTTGATCCGTCCGGAGCGAAGGACTTCGCGAAGACCGCACCAAACCACGGATTGGTCGGATCCGAATTGAATCGGCTCAGCCCGTTGTAGGACGTGGAGTCCCCGATTCCAGACTTTTGCCCAAGTTCGCCCAGCAAATAGTTCGGATAGAGATTCGCGTCGGCTGGATTCTTCCAGATATTGACGTCGTCCATGTAGTAGTCGGCGTTTTCGCCCATGGACTCCACGCGAGCGTTGGTCGCCAAGACGGCGGATGCCGCCGCCAACGCGATCCCTGAGGCCAAAGCTGTGCGGTTCAACATTTGACTCCTGTGTTCTGTTTGTAGGTGGTCACGAAATTCGTCGACAGACCGAGCTTACCACCGGTGCTACTGCTTGTCGAGCACGAAAGCGTAGGTGACCGTAACGTTGCCCTTTTCGATCTGGTCGAATTTCATCCGACGGGCCTTGTCCTTGATCTCGTCGTCCAAGCTCCCGTTGCCCGTATTGGTGGAGACGATGGTGATCTGGATGATGTCACCGGATGGTGCAATGGTGAAGCGCAAGGAGATCTTGCCACCCAAATTGGGGTTGTCGCGAAGATATTTCTGATAGCTGTACTGGAATCCACCGATGTTGGAGCGGATCACCCGAAGAATGGACTCCGGTGAACGCGAACCGGCATCACCTCCAAGCTCCACGTCGGAGGGCTTGGGTGCAGCGATGCGGGCACGTGTGGCCACGCCATTTCCGTTGCCGCCAGCCCCCAGGGCCATCTTGCCCTTGCGGGTACCACCGTTGCCCGTGCCGAATCCGGCCCGACCACCCGTACCGAGGCCGATGCCTCCGACGCCGGCCATGCGGTCGCCGTCGCCGCCTGCTCCATGACCGCCGCGATCGCCCTTCTTCAGCGATCCCCCGCCACCGGCGAGAATCACGTCGACCATGTTGGCCTCGTTCGGATCCACGTCCTCTCCCAGAAGTCCGTCGGTGCTCGTGTTGATCTTGTCCATCACCGAGTTCTGCATCACGGCGGACGGCGAAGAGGGAGGCCAAGCAACCGTCCTGGTCTCCGTGGAACCACCTTCGTTCGGATTCGTTGGTTTCTGGTCCGAAGCGCCCCCCGTCTCTTCTTTCGGTTGGGGCGGCGGTGGAGGCGGCTTGTCCGGCTTGTCCGGCACCAATTCAAGCACGATGTCGGGAAGCGCGTCGTCTTTCGCTTTCGGACGATGGTCCAGGATGACCATGCCGACCATGGCCAGGATTCCAAGCAAGGCGAAGATGGCCAACGCGGCCACACGCGTTTTGGCGTTGTCCTGTCCGGGCTCTTTCCACCCCAACTTGAGGGCAAGCTGCATGCGATTGCGCGCCTTCTCCCAAAGAACGGAACGGAAAGGGGTGTCTTCCACGACCTCCAGAACGAATCCCGCCCAATGGAAACGGAACACCTCGTCCCGTCCGGAGGCGACCCCGTTGGAGACTGTCCCATCTTCCTTCAGACTTGCCCAAGTTCCATTTCCTTCGATCAGCACAAGCTTTTCCGGAAACGGCGGGGGAAGAACGATGGAACTTTTGGGATGGGCCCCGATCTTCAGGCTGGTCGCCCACAGGCTCCACTCGCGCGAGACCCGGTTGTTTTGAAGGAGGACGACTTTCCAGTGGTGGATCATGTCGAATACCTCAGTTTATGCCCTTGGCGGCGATCTTGATTTGTCTGAATCCAGCATTGCCAGCCGAGCGAAGAACGGGCTTCAACGTGGCGAAGGGAAGGCGTCGATCCGCATCCAGAAGGATCTCCCCCGAGAATGGCTTGGATGGATCGATCTTCGCGATGGCCTCGGCATTCTCCTTGACCTTGTCGAGAGCATCCTTCAAGGGCGAAATGAAGAATCCGGACCAAACCGAATCCGGAAAGTCCGGAAAGCCATCCTTGGGATTGACGATGACCGGACAGATCGGCTTTCCGTCCAGCAGCAATTGGTCCTTCGACAGGGAAATCACCGATATGGTTTTCGGCTTTTCGGTCGTGACCTTGACGGGCGAGAGTTCTATGTCCTTCGCGTTGGCCAGGATGGCCGGATCCGCGGAGAAGCTCATCACCAGATACACCACCAGGATCGTCATCAGATCGATCATGGGAGTCAGGTTGAGCACGATCTCCTTCTGGGAAGGAGCTCCACCTCGTCCGAACTTCGACGCGCTGACCTGGGCTCCACTGCCTGCACTCATGGCACGTACACTCCCTTCATGGCCAGTCCGGGAAACAGCTTCATTTCCTGCTTGAACTGGGGATTCAGGTTGATCGCCGAATCCGTGGATTGGAAGGTTCTGGACTGGTCGAGGATCTCGGACATTTTCTCCAACGGCAACGAAGGTATCACATCCAGGGCCATTCGTTCTTCGGTCGGGTACTTGATCTTTATGTTCACGAGGATCTGGTGGAACATCTTGAGTTCGTCGTCGGAATAGGAGGACGAGTCAAGGCGGTCCTTGGCATCCACCGCGTACTGCGGGGGTCCAAGTGGGTCCTTGCTGTTCACGAAGATCTTGATGGAGTCCTTGGGTACCTGGACCACGAGATCGAATGGCGGAGGAATCTTCACGTCCTGCATCTTTTCCGGCGGGATGGGCGTCGGCAGCTTCGCCTCCAGCACCACCACGGTGAAGAAACTCGCGCAAAGCATCAGAAACGGGATCAACGTGATCATCACGTCCAAGAAAGGAGTCAGGTTCAGCTCCTCTTCTTCAGTATCGAGTGGATTCTTCTTCCTACGAGACATGGACAGGCTCCGACCGGAATTTGAGGCGATTGCAGGATCTGCCGATCGGGACGCAGTGCGTCCCTTTCGGAACCAAGGTGGCGATGAGAATTACTTGGCGTTCTCGTGGAGCTTGCCGAAGGCCTTGAGCGTGACCCAATCCAAGGCTTCCGACGAGGCATGGTCGATTTCCTCGATCAGCCTTGCCGCTTTCGCGGACAGGAACGAGTGCACAACCATCATGATCACCGCGATGAACAATCCTTGGAAGGTGTTGTGCAGCGCTTCGGCGATACCGGAAGCCATGACGGTCTGCTTGGTGGCGGCATCCACGTTGCCCAGTCCCGAGAACATGTGGATCATTCCCCAAACCGTTCCGACCAATCCGAACAGAACCGAAATGTTGGCGATGAGGGAAAGGAAAGGCAGGCGAATCGTGATCTTGGGCACCACCGTCAGGTAGGCCGCTTCGACGTTCTGCTGCACGAGTGCCTCGTCGCAGCCGTAGCGCTCCACCGCGGCCTTGACCACGGCGGGAATCAGGCCCTTTTTCTGGTTCGCGCACAGGCGGAGCGCGTCGTCCACCCGATCCTCCACGAGAAGTGCCCGGACCTTCTTGAGGAAGATCTTGCTGTCGAACGAATAATCCCCGTAGAACCGCCAAGCGCGATCGATCGCGATGGCCACGCCCACCAAGCCCACGAAGAGCGTGACGAACATCATGAAGCCGCCTTCGATGTAGAATGAAGCCAACCCTTGCATGGAAAATCCCTCTGATCTGTGGTTCTTGGACTTGTAGTCGGCCAGGAGACCCTTCCCTGAAGCCGATTGTTATCGCGGAGCGACGTCAGTGTTTCGTCGTGTCCACGGTAGATCGTGGCGTAATATGGGTGGAGTCCCCTTGAAAATCAACCGGTTTTTCCGGCAATTGCTTCGCCGAATCCGGCATAGTCGCCGCCTTGTGTTCAACCTTCGCTTGTTGTCGGCTCTTTGCCGGCAGCGGGGACACACCACCCACCGGACCGTTCGAAGTGGAATCGATCATCAAGCGAAGGATAGGGGGCCTCCGCAGCGAGTCGAGAAGGTCGATGTCGACATACCCCACACGTCCCCTGCGATTGCGGATCTGGGTCAGCGGCTTGCCCCATTGCAGGACTTCGACCACCTCACCCTTTTCCAGAACGAAGATCGGCTGCTCGAAAACCCGTCGGATGGGGTTCGGATAGACCTTTGCAGCAGACCGCGTGGTCACGATCGTGGCGGCCCCGACGAGTGTCGCCGCCAAGAGGAATCCGGCGATCCTGAAGCGCTTCAGCATGTCAGTTCTTCCTCTTCTGGAGGTCTTGGATTTCCGTGATCAAATCCTGTTCCGTGCGCTGACCTTCGATGGCGATCGCCTTGAGTGCCCGAACCTTTTCGTCCACGCTCATGCTGCCTTCGGCGATTTCCTTGATCCGCTCCAGCGCGCGTTCCAGCTCCTCGTCCACCTTCGGCTGGGTCTGGACCTCGACCTTCTTTTCCACCACCTGGGTCTGGAGCGTGGCGTCATCGGGCTTGATCGCCTTGATGCGTGCACGGATCGAATCGAGGATCGGCCCGACGATTCCCAGGTCCGTCGCTTTTCCGACGCCGGGGTCGTATGCCTTGTCGACCGCAAGTTTCTGGAAGGAAATCTCGTTGTCTTCCTTCTGGGCCTTGTGGTACTCGCATTCCTCGTTGTACTGGTCGGAGCCCGCCTTCGCCTTGGACGGACAGGGTTCTTCCATGATGGCAGATCCGATGCTCTCGAAAGCCTGGCCTTCGATGTAGTAGGTCCCCAGCAAGGATTGAGCGGCCATCTTGGTCGTATCGTTGTGGATACCCGCCTTGTTCGTGAGCGCCAAGAAGGATTCGTATTCCTTTTCCGTCTTGGTGGCGAGCACTGGGATGATCCCCTTCCCCCAGCCGACCCGGAAAAGGATCCTTTCCTGGATCGCCTTGAGACTCGAGCCGGAAGGTGGGTCGATCCGGCGCGCATCCGCCAGGAGCTTGTTCTGGTTCTCCGCTTCCTGCGTGGCGGACTTCAGGGTCCATTCTTCGATCAAGAGCTTGATGGACTGGTCGAAGAACGCCGTTGCGGCCTTGTAGGCGTCCTCTCGTGCCTTGACCTGTTCGGCGATCTTCTTGATGTCCGTGGTTCCACCGATCCGGATGGTGTTTGCGGAATCCGTCCGGATGGAACCCATCTTGTAGTAGGCCTCGGCAGGGATGGACGCGTCGATCTGCACGGCGTTCTGTCCTTCCTTGTAGAAGTCCGTCAGTTTGGCGTAAAGCTCGTCCGCCTTTTCGAAATTCTTCTGCTCGTAGTAGTAGGTCGCGGCGCGCAGGTATGCCTTCGCCACCTTGGACTTGTCGTTTGGATACTCCGTCGCGAACCGTTCGTAGGCTTCGGCCATCTTCTGCTTGTTGCCCTGTTTCTCCTCGATGATGGGCACGGAGAAGGCCGCTTCGGGCGCGTACTGGTGCTTCGGGTACTGGGCGATGACGAGATTGTAGACACGAACGGCTTCGCCCCACAACTTTGCCTTCTCGTAGGTCAGGCCAGCCGTGTAGAGATAGGCCGGAGTCTGCTCGTTCTTCGGATACCGCGTGAAGTAGATCTCCAGCGTCTTGGCCTTGTCGGCGTAGCGTCCCGAAGAATCGTAGAGGGAGGCGGCCTGGTCGATCCCCCGGAAAGCGGCGGAATCCGCTGGGTACTTCTGATAGATGGTGTTCACCAGGACGTTGATGGCATCCGTCGTATCATGCGCATTCCTGAAGTTTTCCGCGGCGGCGATGAGCGCCGGTATCGCCAGGGTCGACTTGGGGAACTGGACCTGGAAATTCAGGTACTCGTGCGCCGCATCCTTGTAGCGCTTGGCGGTCTCGTAGGCGACGGCGGCTCGGAAGGCGGCGGAATCCGCGATGGGCAACGAGGGGAAGTCCTTGGATAGTCGCCGGAAATTGTAGACGGCCGAGTCGGTGTTTCCGGACTTCCCTGCTGCCTCCGCCATCCGCCAGATCACTTCGCCGACGTTTGCCGTCATCGCCGAGGCGAGGGTGTCGCCCTTGGGCAATGCGGCGATCACGCCCCTGTACTCTTTTTCCGCTTCCGGATATTGTCCCAACTGGGTGTACGCATAGGCGAGTCTGGCCCGTGCATCCGTGGCGAATTTGTAGGTCGGGAAGGACCGCAGCAAATCCTTGCCGGTGGGGACGGCATTGTTCCAGTCCTGTCCATTCACCTGGAAAAGGAAAAGGTTGTAGGTCAAATCGGAAGCATCGGCTGCCTTCGGGAACTTGGACAAGTAGCTCTGCACCGATGCGATGTAACGCTTGGTGATGGGTGCGTTGTAGGCGGCCACCTTGTCGCCGTTGTGCTTGACCACTTCGTCGGAAGCCGCCATCTGGAGTTCCACCACCGCGTTGTAGCCCGCATCCACCGGCTGGGTCAACTTCCGTTCGGCAAGCGTGGGTTCGCGGTATTTCCTCGGGTCGGAAACATTCTCGCCCGATGCCCACAGGTAGAGGTCCGCGGACTCCTCGTGCCGACCGACCCAGGAAAGCGCATCCGCCATGTAGATCTTGGCCCGATAGACTGGCCAATCTCCCTGGGCACCGTACTGGTCGATGAACCTCTGGTAGGCGACGATCGCCTTCTTGACCATCACCGTGTCCTTGCGATCCTTGCCAGGGAAGTGCAACTGGATGGCGACCTCGAGCATCACATCGCGGATCCGCGATTGAATCTGCTCCAATTCCTTCTTGTCGATGTTCCGTGGCTTGCTCCACCAGGGGCTCGAAGGACCGAACTTGTCGATGAGCTGCTCGCGCGCCTCCTGGGCTTCCTCTATCTTCTTCCGCTTGTCCCAGACCTCGACCAACTTGATCTGGGCCAGGGGTGCCTTGTAGTAATCCGGGTAGGTCTTCAGGAAATATTCGAGGGAGGCGATGGCCTGTTCGTACTGGTCGCGATCCGCGTGCTTGGAAGCCAGCTCGTAGAACAGGGTATCCTCGTATTTGCGCCCACCGGCCTTGTTGAAGAACTTTTCGGCGTCCTTGTAGGAATCTGGGAACTCCGCGAAGCACGATCCCATGTACAGGATCGCCTCGGACCGGAGGTCTCCGCGGATCTGTCCGCGATCGCTCCTTTCGATGTAGTCGAAGAACGCTTCGAGCGCCAGTTGGTACCGCGCCTTGTCATACAGGGCTTCCGCCTTGTGGTACAAGGCCAACCCGAGAACGCTTTCGTTCACCGGACTGTTGGGGTCGACTTTCTGGTAGTAGCTGATGGCGGAGTCGAATTTCTTGTCCACGAAGTAGAACTCGCCCAACCGGAGGTTGGTGGGTCCGATCTGCCTGGAATTCGGGAACCTGGTGGAGATCTCCATCAGGAGCGGAAAGGCGTCGGTGGACTGCCCCAGCAGGTCGTAGATGAACGCTGTGCGGTACAGGATGACGTCTCGCCGACTCCCGTCCGGAAGATCCTTCAGGTAGCGCTTGTGGGCGGCGAGGGCCCTGGCGTAGGATGGTTGAACGATCTTCGGCTCAGGACCCCGTTTGTCGTTCCCGGTCCAGGCGTCGTACTGGCGCTCGTACTTCTCCCGGGTCGCCAAGTTGTTGCGTTCGTCGATCTGGTAGTTTATGTCGGCGATGTTGAACAGCGCGTCCTCGCAGCGCTTCGGATCCCCTTTGGATCCCTGGATGCAGGATTCCTTCGCGACTTGTTCGTACAGGGCCAAGGTCTTGAGAACCTCGCCTGCCGTCTCGGGGCAGAGAGCCTTGTCCTTGTCGATGTCGTCCTGAATCGGCTTCATCTTGTTCTGGAGCGCGACTACCTGCGCGCGAAGCGGCTTCAATTCGGCTAGGCACTGGTCCTGGCTGGATCCGGACATGGTCTCGCACTGCTGCTTTTTCGCGAGCCCCTGATCGTTCAGCTTGTTGGCCTGTTCCATCAGTTGGCCCTTCTGGGCCTGGGCCTGATCCAGCGCGATGCAATCCGGATTCCTGGATTTCTCCGCAGCTTGGGCCGCCAATGCCGCCATCGCCGTGAGGAGGGTCGCCGTGCGCAAAGTCCGTGCGTTCATGGTGCCGTTCATCTAGAAATTTTGAGTGGAATCCCAAGAACGAGGCAAGCTCCGCGTTGCCATCAGAAGGACGGCCCGCTCGTTCCGGACTTGTCCAAACAGTTCTTGGCGGTGGCCAGGGCATAGGTCGCGTCCTTCTCGAGGCGGGCCTTGTCGTTGACGAATTTCTTCTGCTTCGTCAGGATGTCCTGGAATTTGAAGTATTCCTCCTGCGCGGCCTGGATCTTGTCCACCTCGGGCTGGACCGCGGCGCGCTTGTCCAGGATCCGCTCCGACGGAAGTTGCAGGGAAAGCTGGTAGACCTTCTCCGATACGTCGGGCAGGTCCGCCGTCGCCGTCGTGTAGTCGTCGTTCCTCTTCTTGATTTCCGAGTCCGTCAGGAAATTCTTCCCCAGGATCTGGAGAACCTGCTGAAAGCTCTTCACGGCGGTCCCGCAATCCTTGCGGGAAAGCTGGCTGTATCCCTTGACCAGGTAACCCTCGGGATACAGGATGGAGGTCTCGGGGATGTTGTCGATGTGCTTGTTCGCGTCGTCCCAGAACTTGGGATTGGCTCCGGCGTTGCGCACGAAGCACCACGCCGCGGCCAGTTGGGCCTCGTCGTAGTAGGAGGAGCTTGACGGAACTTGGCTGTAGAGGTCCAGCGCCCTCGTCAACTGCGGTTGGGGAAGGGAATACAGGACGTGTCCCAGCTTGACCGCGGCCCCTTCCTGGAGATCCTTCTCCGACTTGTTGCGTGGCTGGTGGGAGAGGATGGACTCGAAGGCGACCTGGGCGTCCGGCAACTTCCCTTCCTTCGTGTCGATCAGCCCAAGCGTGTACTGGGCGTACATGTAGTTCGCGTCGTCCTTCGGAATGGTCTCCAAAAGCGCCCTGGACTCGGCGTCCTTCCCCTGCTCGAAGTAGGCCTGGCCCATGACGTAGTCGGCGTCGGATTTGATTTCCGAATTGCGATACTGGCTGGATATGATGTTGTAGTTCGTCTGGGCCTCGGCCCAATTCCCTTCCTTGTACGCCACGTTCAGGAGCTGGAAGTAGTACTTGGGCACGTACTGGGAAGCATCGTAGTTGGAGATGCCTGTCTGGTAGACCTTCTTGGCCACCGAGTACATCCCCATGTTTTCCAGGCTCTTGCCTTGGTAGTAGGTGGCGATGTCGGTTTTCGAGAAGGTCGGATACTTCACCACGATCCGACCGAACGCATAGGCGGACTCCAGGAAGTGGCGCTGGAGGTACATGCGCATGGCGGCCTGGAAAGCCTCTTCCGGCTCCCTGATCAGACGCCAGTAGCGCTTTGCTCCCTGGGACTCCTCGCGGGTGGGCCCGACACGTCCCGTCAGCTTGACGTTCCAAACGAGCCCGCGCTTCTCGTCGTTCCAGGAAATTCCGTCATGGGAGATGTCCAGCTCCACCTCCAGGTAGCGCAGGACCGAAAGCCTTTGGGCGTTTCCTGCGAAGGTGAGCATGGGGAAGCCTTCGCGCGTGACCTTGGCGCCGAGCGCGACGTTGGGCGAGATGTAGTACTGCACACCCCCCGCGTAGGCTTGCTGGTTCACGCCCCCGATGTCGATCACATCGTATTCGAACCGCGCCTCCAAGGACCGGTCCAATCCCAACCAGTCGATACCGAAGTTCGCATTCCGCGTGTTGTCGAAGCCGGGCTGCATGTAGGCGTTCTGGACGGTGGCGCCCAACTTCAGGAAGCCTTCCCTGCTGTTCTCGAACGGGTTGAGGAGGAGACCGAAATCGGCCGCGAAGGGATTGCTCTTGTCTCCGAAATTGTTGAAGTTCAGGACCTGGACGTTGGAGCCCAGGGTGAGCCAATGGAACACCCGGTACCCGTAACCGAGGAAGATGGCGTCCTTGCGCCAGGTCGTGCTGGTTCCGGCCGGAGTGTTTCCGTCGGTGGCATCGACCGTGGCTCCATCCACGAACATGGAGGCACCGACGGTCGAATTGTACCCGATGGGGACGACCCCGGACAGGTATTCCAATCCGGCCTGACCATCCACCGTGCTGTACATGCCCAGCATGAACTCGGTCTGGTCCGCGTCGGTGATGTTCCCCGGATTCAGGAACAGGTTGCTGTTCTGTCCGAAGTCCCCGAAATAGTCGCTCTGCTGGTAGCGCGTCTTGGTGTACTGCAGCGCCAAGGCGGAGGAGGCGATCAGGAGGGTGGAAAGGGCGGCGGTGCGTGCGGTGTTCACGTTGCGTCTCCCGGCTTACTTGGAGCTGTGGGACGAGGAGTGAGTCGAACCGGCGGATGCCGGCGGCGTGGACGGGATCGCGGTGCCGTCCCAAAGTCCGATGTTCACCCCGTCCTCGCCCGACCCCAGCAGAGGCGACGCCTTCCGACAGGAAGCGTCCAAGCTGAACGGCGAGGTCGACACGAACTGCGGATCCATCGACTTGTTGGTGCGATCCACCTTGGCATTGGAGTTGAAGGGGTAGTAGTTGTGCCAGATGTCGTTCGACTTCAGGTTGGACCGCATCTCGTCGTCGATGATGACCCCGTATTCGTGGTTGCCCACCATGATGTTGTTGCGGAGGTTCACCTGCCCGGGCCCCAGGGCGCTGACGCCCGAGTACCCGTTGCGGAGGATGACGTTGTTCTCCACCCAGACGTTCTGGGCATTGACCCCGTAGAGCAGGATCCCCGACCAGCGGTTGCCGTAGATGACGTTGTTCATGATGTGCGGCTGCGAGATGTATGCTCCGATACCCGAGCCTTGGTTGTCCATGATGATGTTGTCGTGGATCTTCGGGGTCGTGTTTTCGCACAGGATCCCGTCGATCCCGTTGCGGATCGTGAAGCCGAAGATTTCGGCCTGCGCCTCTCCAAGCACGGTCGGTCCGCTTCCGCCACCGTCGAGGATGGTCGTGTTCTTGTCTTCCCCCTCCAGGATGACCCCCTGGGTCAGCTGGACGTTTTCGTTGTAGACACCGGGCTTGACAAAGATGGTATCGCCGAACTCCACCTGAAGCAGAGCTTGTCGGATCGTTGGATATTGCGTTGGTACCACGACGGTCTTTGCGGGGGCAGTGGTGGAAGTCAAAACCACTACTCCCAGGGCGAAGCCGAGGGACACGGAGTGCTTCATGGCGATTCCTGGCTGGTAGAAAGGAAAAACGGGAGCACCGGACTTAATTGCTGTTGAACACGAATGGAAAGCGACCGCTATCCAGCGGCACCGAGGGAAAGTATGGTACTTGGAGAAGTCAGTCAAGCCGTTTTGTTGCTGCAGGCCCGGAAATTCCATCGTCGCCCGCTCCCGGTTGTTGCCCGCGGAAGCCTTGATTAGATTTCGCCACCTACGCGCCGGGGGGGGGGCAATTCTTGGAGATTGGGGTCATCGGCACCGGTTATGTGGGCCTCGTCGCCGGGGCGTGCTTCGCCGAAACGGGCAACACGGTTGTTTGCGTGGATGTCAACGAAGCCAAGGTGGCGGCGCTCAAGCGGGGGGAAGTGCCCATCTACGAGCCCGGTCTGGAGGAGATGATCCGGCGCAACGCCGCCGCGGGCCGGATCCGCTTCACCACTTCCACCACCGAAGCGGTGGTCGCCTCCCAGGTTGTTTTCATCGCCGTGGGGACCCCGCAAGGGGAGGACGGCTCCGCCGACCTGTCCTACGTACTGGCGGCGGCACGCGAAATCGGTCTGGCCATGGACGGCCCCAAGATCGTGGTCGACAAGTCCACGGTACCCGTCGGCACCGCCGAGCGCGTCGCCAAAGCCATACGGGAGGTCAGTCCGCATTCCGTTTCCGTGGTCTCGAACCCCGAGTTCCTCAAGGAAGGCAATGCCATCGAAGACTTCCTCAAACCGGACCGGGTCGTCATCGGGGTCGACGATCCCGGATCGCGACAGGTCATGGAGGATCTGTACGCCCCCTTCGTGCGGACGGGAAAGCCCATCCTTTACATGGATCCGCGTTCCGCGGAACTCGCCAAGTACGCGGCCAACGCCTTCCTGGCCACCAAGATTTCGTTCATGAACGAAATCGCCAACCTTTGCGAAGCGGTGGGGGCCGACGTCGGGCGAGTCCGCGAAGCCATGGGAACGGATTCCCGGATCGGAGCCCACTTCCTCTTTCCCGGCCCCGGCTATGGTGGCTCATGCTTTCCCAAGGACGTGTCGGCCCTGGGAAAGATCGCCGGCGATGCGGGTTTCGATTTCCGGATCCTCCGCTCGGTGCGGGAGGTCAACGATCGCCAGAAGCGGGTCTTGCTGAGCAAGGTGGCCTCGGAGTATGGCACAGACCTCCGGGGGAGGACGATCGCGATCTGGGGACTCTCGTTCAAGCCCAAGACGGACGACATGCGGGAGGCCCCGAGCTTGACGGTCATACGGGAACTTCTCGAGCAGGGCGCTCGCGTCGTCGCCCACGATCCGGAGGCCATGCACGAGGCCAAACGGATCTTCGGGGACCGGATATCGCTGGTGGAAAGCCCTTACGAAGCCTGCACCGGAGCCGATGCGCTGCTGATCCTGACGGAGTGGAGCACCTACCAGAGGCCCAACTTCGAAACCATCCGGAGATTGCTCAAATCTCCCCTTGTGATCGATGGACGCAACATCTACAACCCCGACCGCATGTGCGCCGCGGGATTTGTCTACCACTCCATCGGTCGTGCCACCGCACGCCCCTGAACGCGAAGCCCGGAACCAACCCGCCCCGGGGTGTGGGGATCACTCGCCCAGCATCTCCTTCTGGCGCTTGCGACCTTGGATGGCCTCGCGCAGATCCTGGGCACTGGACTTGACGTCCTGCAGAAGCTTGCGGGCACGAGTACCCGCCACCGCGTTGCCCTTGATCTCGAACTTCTCGTATTCCACGCGAAGTTGATCGAGAAGGGACTTGAGCTCGTCGATCTTCTCAAGACTCATCGGATGCTCCATGGACCGGAAACGACTGGCTGAGTAGGACTCGAACCTACGACCGGGCGGTTAACAGCCGCCTGCTCTACCAACTGAGCTATCAGCCAAGAGGAACCGTGAAAGGTAATCCCTGGCAGCCCCACGGCAAGGGCATCTCAGCCCGAATTGGAGTCGCCGCGATCGAGAAGCTGGATCCTGGAATGGACGAGGATGCGTTCGGGGCAGGCCAGCCCCGCCGCCGACGCCTGGAGGATCCGGATCCGGGACTTCGGTTCCCAGATTCCGGGGAACGCAGCGGGAAGATGGGTGTTCGATCCCCGGTAAACGGTGGCGGTTCGAAACGGATCACGCAGCGCGACGAGACGTTCGACCAACTCCGTCTCGGTGGAACTCGTCGACTCGTCGACGATGAGGAGGGCCGCATGCGCTCCGGCCTCCTGGCAGGCGAGGATCGTCCCCAGCCGCCCGAGGGAAGGACAGGCGTTGCTCGCGATTTCCCAGCCCATGGCGGACCAGGACGGATCCGCAGGCGCTTCGACGAAGCACCTGTCGCAATGCTCGGCGAGAATTCTCGCTTTGGCCGCCATATCCGGCCGGTCCGAACGTCCGGACGCCAGAAGAAGTCCCCAGACCGGACGCTTTCGGACGCTCCGATCCATATGATCCATGCAGAGATCGACCAGCCCTTCTTCGTCCTCGGGGCGGAACCAGGGAACCCCTCCGGGAGGAATCTGCCCCGGTCGTCGCGGACCCACGCAGGCCACCAGGCTTTCGATGGTCTCCCGGGAGAGGTCCTCGATCCCTCCGCCGTCTGGTTCCAGTTCCAGGATCGTGGGCGCCTTGGCGGCGAGACGCCCCTCCACCACGGCCAGATCCACATCGACAAGCAGCGTGCGCTGCTGCAGGAGATCGAAATGTCCGTCGTGGGAGAAGAGGCAATCCTGGCCATTGGCCCCGACGACGGCCCAAATTCCGTCCACTCGAGCGGTGCCGATGCCGGATTGCTCCAGGGGGCGGGCAAGGTAGGAAGGGCCATGGCGGACCAGCGCCACCTGGTGGAATTGGGAGAGATTCGTCGCCAATCTCCGGGCCAGGACGGACTCCAGACCCCTTGGCCGAACCATCAATTCCGTCGGATGGTAGTTCCAGCCCGCCGCGGTTTCGGCACCGCTCACACCCATGCGACCAGGGCGACGGCCATGGCGGCGATCCCCTCCCCTCGGCCGGGAAATCCCAGCCTCTCCGTCGTGGTGGCCTGGATGCCCACTTGGCCGGAATCCACGTGCAACGCGAGGGCGACGTTCGCGCGCATGGCGTCCACATGGGGCCCGATCTTCGGGCGTTCGCAGATCACCGTGCCCTGGACGTTCCCGATCTCGTAGCCGGCTTCCCGGACGATTTCTCCCACCCGCTCCAGGAGTTTCGCGGAATCCGCGCCCCTCCAGCGGTCATCCGTGTCCGGGAAATGCATTCCGATGTCCCCGGCCCCGACGGCCCCCAGCAAGGCATCGGCGATGGCGTGCAGGAGGACGTCCGCGTCGGAGTGGCCGAGCAGGCCCTTCTCGTGCGGGATGTCCACGCCCCCGAGAACGCATCTGCGGCCCTCCACGAGGCGGTGGACATCGAAACCCTGACCGACACGGAACGGGACCATGGTCGAATGTTACTTCCCCGCCGCGCTCAGGCGGGGAGACCTCCACCGAGGTTCTTTCCCAACATCCACCGCGCCCACTCCAGATCTTCGGCGGTGGTGATCTTGCGCAGACGATCCGCCCCTCGAACCAGTCGGACGGGGTGCCCGAAGGATTCTGCCAGGCCTGCCTCGTCGGTCGGGGGGGGGCCGTGCAGAGGCTCCAGACGCGAGTAGCAATCCTCCAGGATTTCGCGGCGGAAGGCCTGGGGGGTCTGGGTCAGCCAGATGCGGCGCCGATCCAAGGTGCTTTCCACCAAAGGGCCCGTTCGTTCATCGATGGACGCCAAACCAGAGCCCGGATCGGCCTCCACGGCAGCGCGCTTGACGGTGTCCGGACAGGCAACGGCCATGGTGGCGGCTCCGTCGAGCTGGGCTGCGGAAAGGACGGAATCGATGTCCTGTGCGGTCAGGAAGGGTCGCGCCACGTCGTGGACGGCGAACAAGCGAACCGAGGCGGGAAGGGCCTGGACGCCATTTCGCACCGACTTCCAGCGCTCGTCACCCCCTTCGGCCAGGGAAAGCCTTCCCGACGAGATCAGGCTCCCGAAGAACCTGGCCAAATCCGCATGCACCTGGTGGAGTTCGGCGGGGGCCACCACCAGCACCACGGCCACCACGCGTGGATGGGCGAGGAAAGCGGTCAAGGAGCGGTGGAAGACCGGTCGACCACCCAGGTCCAGGAACTGCTTGGGGCGAGCTGCGCCCACGCGCAGCCCGGCTCCGGCGCAAGGCAGGACGACACCGGTGTCGGGTTGGATGTTCATGTCCGACCCAAGGTATCAATGCGGACGACGGTCGGTGGTGTGCCGGCCCTTCAGGTCAGAACTTGACGGGATTCTTGCGCCCCAACGCCATGTTCCTGACCTTGAGCGGCAGGCCGAAGCAGCGGATGAAGCCCTGCGCGTCCTTCTGGTCGTAGGTGGGAACGTCGGAGAAGCCGCCGAGGTGCGGATCGTACAGGCTCCAGGGGGATTCCACGCCGGCCAGGACGATGTTGCCCTTGTAGAGCTTGAGCCTGGCGGATCCCGAAACCACGTACTGGGTGGAAGTCACGAAGGCGTCCAATGCCTGCCGCAACGGAGTGAACCAGCGACCATCGTACACGAGCTCGGCGTAGACGTCGGCCACGCGGCGCTTCTCGCGCAAGGTGTCGCGGTCCAATGTCAGCTGCTCCAGCCATTCGTGCGCGGCGTACAGGATCGCTCCACCGGGAGTCTCGTAGACGCCGCGGCTCTTCATCCCCACCAGCCGGTTCTCCACCATGTCCACCAGGCCCACGCCGTGCTTGGCTCCCAGCCTGTTCAGGGCTTCCAGCAAGGTCACCGCATCCAGGCGCTTGCCGTTGACCCCGACCGGCGTTCCCTTCTCGAAATCCACGGTGACGTATTCCGGCTTGTCCGGGGCCTGCTGGGGAGGGGTGGTCCAGCGCAACATCTCGAAGCCGTGCTCCTTCTCGGGGAATTCGAGCTTCCCGCCCTCGTGGGACACGTGCCAAAGGTTGGCATCTTCCGAATAGATCTTCTTTTTGGTGACCGAAAGCTCGATCCCGTGGGCTTCCGCGTAGTCGATGGCCTCTTCGCGCGAGGCGATGCGCCAGTTGGGATCCTTCCAGGGAGCGATGATCTTCAGCTTGGGGTCCATGGCCGCGAAGGTGAGCTCGAAGCGGACCTGGTCGTTCCCCTTGCCGGTGGCGCCATGGGCGACGGCGTCGCAACCTTCCGCCCAGGCGGCCAGGACCTGGTGCTTGGCGATCACGGGCCGGGCGAACGAAGTTCCGAGCAGATAGACGGATTCGTACTTGGCTCCCGCGCGCAGGGTGGGCCATACGTACTCCTCCAGGAACTCCTTGCGGAGGTCCTCGACGATGCACTTGACCGCGCCTGTGGCCTTGGCCTTGCGCTGGAGGGGTGCGGTCTCCACCTTGCCCTGGCCGACGTCCGCGGCGAAGGCGACGACCTCGCAGCCGTAGGTTTCCTTCAGCCAGGTGATCATGATGGAGGTGTCCAAGCCGCCGGAATAGGCCAGGCAGACCTTCTTGACGGGCTTCCCGTCCAGGGTCTTGAACCCGCCCGCCGGCGGCCCCGGCACCTTGGCCTTGGAGGCGATGGCCGGGACGGCCTTCTCGGCTGGCTTGGGGGCGGGCTTTCTGGGCATGGGAAGGATCCTCTTGGATGGAAGGGCGGAAGGGAAAGCGGGAAAGATAGGTCGGGAGATCCACGCCTTGCATGCCGGAAGCGAGCGCTCAGCGCGCCCGGCCGCGCCCCAGTCGCGAGGCGGTCTTGCGGGAACCCGGACGACCCTGCGGCGTGGTGCGCTCCACGAAGGCCCAGGATTTCCGGATCCATGCCGCCAGACGGTTCTTGTCGTCCAGCATGGCTTCAGGCACGTGCACGAACTGGTTGGAGCGCGTGGGGTCGGCGCCCGGGCTGTAGCGGCTCGCACCCGGCAGGGCGAGGAGCGCGACCTGGTCGGCGGGCGACAGCTTCAAGGCGATCCCCGTCGTCGCGATGTAGGCGAACAGGAGCCCTTTCAGGTGCATCCCGCTGGCCCCGAGGGTGCGGCGCGCCGAGATGTCGGTGGAAAGACCCGCCTCCCGAAGGCCGTCGCGCAGGATCTGGTCCAGGATCTCGAAGGAGTGCATGGTGGGGCAATGGTAGTCGCGCGGGCAACCGGCGAACGCCGACCTTTCCCCGCCCGGTCGGCGTTCTACCTTCCCTCACCAGGGATGATTCGCTTCCTAACCTGCCTTCTGCGCGTCCTCGTGGCCGCGGACATTTCCGTGGTCGTGGACAGCCGCCTCCCACGCGAAGCCGCCATCGGCCCGGGGGTTCCCGAAGCCGTCGCGGGCACCCTGGACGTGCGCGAGGTCGGTTACCTGGGATTCGACGGCTTGCACCACCGCGGGCAGATCGTCTGCGCGAGATCGCGTTGCCAGGATTTGTCCGACCTGTTCGACACGCTGGAACGCTCGGGCTTTCCCTTGCGCTCCGTTGTGCCGGTCGCCGCCTTCGGTGGATCCGATTCCCTCTCCATGGAGGGGGACAACACCTCCTGCTTCGCCTGGCGGGGCATGTGGGGCACCTCGGCCCCGTCAAGCCACGCGAAGGGTCTGGCCTTGGACGTCAATCCCCTGGAGAATCCCGCATTCCACCACGGTCGCCCGGTGCCCCGCGGGGCCCGGCACAACCCATCGGCTCCCGGAACCCTTTCCGACACCAGCCTCGCCGTTCGCTTCCTCCGACGCCGAGGTTGGCGCTGGGGCGCCCACTGGCACCGCGTCCAGGACTGGCAGCACTTCGAGGTCAAGCCTTGAAGATCCTGCTCTCCGAAGCCCGGCCGGATTACGCCGGCTACGTCTTCCCCTACGCCGTGTGGGGGTTCCTGGAGCCCGGCGAAACGCCCGCCACCGCCCTTTCCCTGGGCTTCCTGCCCTCCGGTCCTGGCCTTTCCCGCTTCTACCTCTGCCGCCAGGTCAGGGTGCCTCTGGACGGCTATCGTCCCAGTTCCGAGAACCGGCGCATTCTTCGCAAGGGCGACGGGTTCGTCGCCACGCTGCTTCCCATCGGGAACTTCGAACCCACCGAAGAACGGCTCGGCCTGTGCCTGGAATGCGCCGCCGTCCGCTGGTCGTCGCCTCCCGACCGCGGGCGGATCGAAAGGATCTTCCGCCCTCCCGCCACGACCCACGTCCTTTCCTTCCGCGATGGCGCGGGCTCGGAATGCGGCCTCGTATCCCTCTACCTGGAGAGGACGGTCGGGTTCTACTCCAACGCCTTCCACAGGCTGGACGACGCGGCGGCCGGCCTGGGCATGTACCAGATGACGGAAACCGTCCGCTTCCTCGCGGAAGCCGGATTCCGACATCTTCACCTGGGGACCTGCTATTCCACGCGTTCCCTCTACAAGACCGCGTTCCAGGGCGTGCAGTTCTTCGACGGAATCCGCTGGTCGGGAGACCTCGCCGCCCTCAAGCACATGATCTCGCGCCAGGAGACCGGGACCGGACATCTCCTGGAGGACGCGGACTACCTGGAGAGGTTCGTGCCCCAGGGTTTGGAGCGGGCAGCGGCGGACTCGAAGCTCGTCCTGGGGCAGGGCGATACGCTCGACTCCGCTCGCTCGGCCACCCCGGTCTAGGGCGTCGGGATGCCGCGGGAATCCAAGGCGATCCGGGCCGCCGCCTGCTCGGCGTCCTTCTTGGACGCGCCCTTCCCCCGGCCCCACACTTCGCCGCGGATGCGGACCATGACGTGGTAGTTCTTGTGGTGCTCGGGGCCCGCGGTCCGCTCCACCTCGTACTGGGGCGCCCCCCAGCCCTTTCCCTGGCTGTATTCCAGGAGGGCGCTCTTGTAGTTGGCGAGGTCGTCGTCGCCAAGGAACCGGTCGAAGCCGGACACCACGCTCCGGTGGAGGAAGTTGTGGGCAGGCCAATACCCGGCGTCCAGGTAGATGGCCCCGATCACGGCTTCGAAGGCGTCGGCCAGGATGCTTTCCCGGTCGCGACCACCGCTCTTCTCCTCGCTGCGTGAAAGGCTCATGTGGGCGCCGACCCCGATGTCGCGGGAAACCTCGGCCAGGACGCGCGCGGACACGACCAGGCTCTTGATCTTCGAGAGTTTCCCCTCGTCCTCGTCTGGGCGGCTGCGGTAGAGGTGGTCGGTCACCACCAGGTCCAGCACCGCATCTCCGAGGAATTCCAGGCGTTCGTTGGATCCGATCAGCGGAAGGCCGTTCCCGTTGATCCAGGATCGGTGCGCCAAGGCGTGCTCCAGGTAACCGATATTGGCGAAGACATGCCCCAAGGACCTTTCCAGCGGTCGCAGAGGGTGCCGTATCCCGGCAAGCCTTCGCCACAGTCGGCGCAGGGATCTCATTCGGGTCGGATTTCCGGAGCGCGCAGGATCTAGCCCTCCCAGCGCTTGAAGAGGATGGCGGCGTTGTGCCCGCCGAAACCCAGGGAGTTCTTCAGCGCGTATCTCACGTTCCGTTCCTTCGCCACATTGGGCGTCACGTCCAGATCGCATTCCGGATCCGGTTCTTCGTAGTTGATGGTGGGAGGGACGATGCCCTCGCGGATGGCCAGGATGGACGCGATCGACTCGATGGCGGCAGAACCGCCCAGCAGGTGGCCGGTCATGGACTTGGTGGAACTGATGGAGACCTTGCGGGCGTGGTCGCCGAGGACGGCCTTGATCACTTTGGTCTCCGTCTTGTCGTTGAGCGGCGTGGAGGTCCCGTGGGCGTTCACGTAGTCCACCATGTCCGGCGAGATCCCCCCGTCGCGCAAGGCCTCGCGGAAGGCGAGTATGGAACCCGTCCCTTCGGGGTGGGGAGCGGTGATGTGGTGGGCGTCGCCGGTCATCCCGTAACCCGCGATCTCGGCGAGGATCTCGGCACCCCGCCGCTTCGCGTGCTCCTCGCTTTCCAGCACCAGAACTCCGGCTCCTTCGCCCATCACGAACCCGTCACGAGTGCGGTCGAAAGGGCGGCTGGCGCGGGTCGGATCGTCGTTGCGGTTGGACAGGGTCTGGGCGGAATTGAACCCTGCGATGGATACGGGTGTCACGGCCGCCTCGGACCCTCCGCAGACCATCGCATCCACCTTCCCCAGCCGGATCAGGTTCACCGAGTCGATGAACGCGTGTCCGGCGGAAGAACAGGCGGACACGACCCCGTAGTTGGGTCCCATGTAGCCGTAGCGGATGGACACCAGACCGGAAGCCATGTCGATGATGGACATGGGCACGAAGAAGGGGCTCACGCGCGATGGTCCCCTGCTGGTGAGGACGCCATGGTTCGCCTCGATGGTGCCGAGTCCGCCGATGCCGCAACCCACGACCACGCCGACCCGGGACTTGTCCAACCCGGGAACGTCTTCGAGCCCGGACTGGGTCACCGCCTGGACCGCGGCTCCCATCGCGTATTGGAGGAACCGGTCCATGCGCCTGGCTTCCTTGGCTTCCACGTAATGGTCGACATGGAAGTCCTTCACCTGGCCGGCGATCTTGACCGCGAAGTCGGTGGTGTCGAAATAAGTGATGGATCCCACCCCGGACTGGCCATGGATCAGGGAATTCCAAAAGGTATCGACTGTGGAACCGACCGGGCTGACGACGCCCATGCCGGTGATGACGACGCGTTGCGACATTGTCTAGACCTCGGCCTTCAAAATAATTCGGCCCGCCCGGGCGCATACCGGAGCGGGCCCCATGGAACGGTTCCGGATCAGGCCTGCTTGCTCTTCACGTAGGAGAGCACTTCGCCCACGCTCTTGAGCTTTTCCGCGTCCTCGTCCGGGATCTCGAGGTTGAATTCGTCCTCCAGGGCCATGACGAGTTCGACCTGGTCGAGACTGTCGGCTCCCAGATCCTCGACGAACTTCGCCTCGGGCACGATCTTGTCGGCGGTGACGCCGAGCTTGTCGCTGATGACCTTGTTGATCTTTTCTTCGAGTTCGGTGGCCACGTAGAGCCTCCTTTTGGGTTTGGGGTGGAAACTTACATCGCCATTCCGCCATCGACACACAGGACCTGTCCCGTGATGTACGCGGCGGAAGGCGAAACGAGGAATGAAACGGCGGCGGCGACCTCGTGGCCCTTGCCCAGCCGACCCGAAGGGATGGCCTGGAGAGCTGCGGCTTTCTGTGCCTCGTTGAGATGGCCGGTCATTTCCGTCTCGATGAATCCCGGGGCGACTGCGTTCGCCGTCAATCCCTTGCTCGCGTACTCGCGGGCCAATGCCTTGGTGAATCCGATGATCCCCGCCTTGGAGGCGGCGTAGTTGGTCTGGCCGGGATTCCCGGTCACGCCCACCACGGAGGAAATGTTCACGATGCGGCCTTGCGGCGACTTCAGGAGCGGACGCAGCGCACCCCTGGAGAGCAGGAACACCGACTTCAAGTTGATGTCGATCACCGCGTCCCAGTCCTCTTCCTTCATGCGAAGGAGAAGCCCGTCGCGGGTGACGCCCGCGTTGTTCACGAGGGCGTCCAGACGACCGAAGCGGTCCTGGACTCCTTTGAGGAGGGCATCCACCTGGATGGCGTCGGAGACATCGGCGGGAAAGGCTTCCGCCTCGATCCCCTCCGCGGCGAGTTCGCCAGCGAAGGCGCGGAGGGCGTCGGCCGACCTGGCGGCCAAGGCCAGGACGAACCCGTCGTGGCCGAGCTTCCTGGCGATGGCGGCGCCGATTCCCCTGTGGGCTCCGGTGACCAGTGCGACGGGTTTTGTCACGGTGTGCACCTCAGGCCGCGACCAAGGCCCGGGCGGCCTCGACCGATTCGACGGGAGTGACGGAGATGTTCCGGTCGATTCCGCGCATCAGACCCATGAGGACCTTGCCGGAACCCACCTCGATGCCGCGGGTCACGCCCAGTTCGATGGCCTTGCGCATGGAATCGGTCCAGCGCACCGGGCTCACCAGCTGGCGTTCCAGGAGTGCGGGGAAGTCGGCCGGCTGGTCGTGCGGGAGCGCGTCCACGTTGGCGATCACCGGGGCGGATGGGCTGCGGAACACCGCCTTCGCCAGGCCTTCGCGCAGGCCTTCCAGCGCGTATCCCATGAGCGGCGAGTGGAAGGCGCCTGAAACCGGCAGACGCAGGACTTTCTTGGCACCGGCGGCCATGCAGGCTTCCATGGCCTTCTCCACGGAGGCGACCTCTCCGGAGATCACGATCTGACCGGGGCTGTTGAAGTTGGCCGGAACCACGCAACCCGGAACATCCGCGATCGCGAGAGCCAGGGGCTCAGGCTCCATTCCCAGGACGGCGGCCATGGCGCCGGGGCGGCGCACGCCGGCCTCGGCCATGAGTTCGCCGCGCAGACGCACCAGGCGAAGACCATCCGCGAAGGACAGCGCCCCCATGGCCGCCAGGGCGGAATATTCGCCCAGAGAATGCCCCGCGGCGAGATCGGCCTTCACGCCCGCCTCGGCCAGCGCCAGTGCGGCCAGCTGCGAAGCGACGTAGAGGGCGGGCTGGGTGTTTTGCGTGGCCTTGAGCTCGTCCTCGGGACCGTCGAACAGGATCCGCGAGAGAGCGAAACCCAGGACGTCGTCGGCTTCCTGCACGAGCGCGCGGCACCCCGCGTGGCGCTCGGCGAGTTGCCTGCCCATGCCGATGTATTGGGACCCCTGACCGGGGAAGAGGAAGATCGTCTTCATGTCACCACTTGATGAGGTTCGCGCCCCAGATCATCCCCGCGCCCACGGCCATGGTCAGGACGACGTCGCCCCTGTGGAGGCGATCGTCGTCCAGAGCCTGGCGCAGCGCGATGGGAATGGAGGCGGAGGAGGTGTTGCCGTGGTCCTGGACATTCACGATCACCTTTTCGGGGGGGATTCCCAGGTGCTCGGCGGTGGATTGGATGATGCGGATGTTGGCCTGGTGAGGCACCACCAGCGAAACGTCGGAGGCCTTCAGCCCGGTGCGTTCCAGCAGTCGGCGCGAAATCGCGGGCATCTCGGTGACCGCGCAGCGGTAGACGGCCTTGCCCTCCATGCGTATGGGCGGGGCGGTGAGGATCTTCGCGAGCCTGCCGTCGCTCTTCATGTCGGATCCCAGCACGCCGGAGCCGTCTTCGCGACGCTCCAGCAGCAGCGCCGCGGCCCCGTCCCCGAAAAGGACGCAGGTGTTGCGGTCGGAATGATCCAGGATCCTGGAGTTGAGTTCGGCGCAGACCACGGCAACGCGGCGGCACTGCCCTCCCGAAACGAAAAGGGACGCCACGTTCAAAGCCGTGACGAACCCCGTGCAGGCGGCGGTCACGTCCATCCCGAAGGCGTTGTCCGCGCCCACCTTGGCCTGGACGAGGCATGCGGTGGCGGGATACGAATTGAAATCCGGGGTGGAAGTCGAGCAGACGATGGCGTCCAGGCTCGCGGGATCCCAGCCGGCATCGGCCAAGGCGATCCTCAACGCGTCCGCGCCGACGTCGGAGGTCGTGCGAGGATCATCCGCGGACAGAAACCGCCTGCGCTCTATCCCGGAACGGGACCGGATCCACTCGTCGGAGGTGTCCACCCCGCGGTCCACCAGCCCCTGGTTTTCGACGAGATCCCCGAACCGGGCGACACCGATCCCGGCGACTCCCGCCCGCAGCGTCACGCCGGAAGCTCCAGGTGTTCGATCTCCTCGGCGATCTTGCGATGCACTCCCGCCGCGGCCATGCGGTAGGCGATGTGCAGACCGGAAACGTAGGCCTTGGCCGAAGAGCGGCCATGCATGATGACGGACGTCCCGTCCAGGCCCAGGAGCAAGCCTCCGGCCCGGTTCTCGTAGTTCATCTTCTCGAAGATGGAGTCGTAGGGCTCGCCCTGCAGGCCCTTCCGGAAATTTCGGGCCATGAACTCTCCCATTCCCTCATACATCTTCAGGACGACGTTGCCCGTGAATCCCGGCGTCACCAGGACGTCGAAACCGCCCCGGGGAATGTCGTGACCTTCCACGTTCCCCACGAAGTTCAGGGGACTGGTCTTCAGCAACTGGTACGTCTCGGCGACCGTCTCGGAGCCTTTGTGCTCCTCCTCTCCCATGTTGAGAAGGGCCACCTTCGGGGATTCCACCCCGATGACATGCTTCGCGTAGCTCGCGCCGCAAACGGCGAATTGGAGAAGCTGGAAAGGCTTCTCGTCCACGTTCGCGCCGGAGTCCACCATGACGATCCCCGACTCGCCGGATGGAAGCACCACGGCCACGGTGGGTCGGCTGATCTTGCCGGCGCGGCCCAGGACCATGAGGCTGGCCGCCATCATGGCACCGGTGTTGCCAGGGCTTACCGACGCTTCCACCAGCCCCTTTTTCTGCAGACCGACGGCGACCACGAGAGAGGAATCCGTCTTGGTCTTCAATGCCGCGGTGGGAGCATCCCCCATTTCCACGACTTGTGTCGTGTGCACCACGGACAGGGCGAGATCGCATCCACCCAGTTCGGAGATCAGCTCCTGCAGGATCGGTCCGTCGCCGGTAAGGACCACGGCCATGGGACCCGGGGCCTGGCGCAGTGCCAGGATCGCGCCCTGGACCGCCGCGCGCGGACCGAGATCTCCACCCATGGCATCCAGAGCGATGCGGATCACGGGAGACCCCCTGCTCAGTCGGAGATGGGCTCGTGAATCTCGCGGCCCGCGTAGAAGCCGCACTTGGAGCAAACGCGATGCGGCTGCTTGGGCTGTCCACAGTGGTCGCACTTGGCCATGGACTTGGCCGCGACGGTGTAGTGCGTGCGGCGCTTGTCGCGCCTCTGGGCCGAATGCTTCCGCTTCGGTACGGCCATGGTAGTGGTCCTTTCAAAAGGAAAAGAGGGTGGAAATGTAACACTCCGCGCCTTGTCGGCTGAAGGAGTTCGATCGCCGCGGAAGCCCTCTCTTTCCGGTGGGAGGGCCGAAGACGAATCCCGACCTACTTCTTGAGGCCCAGCGCGGCGAAAGCGCCGTTCTTGGCGATGGTCCGAAGTCCGTTCGCGGATACACGCGCAACCACCCATTTGTCCAGCTCGGGTACGAAGATGCGCTTCTTCTGGACATTGGCGCGCTGGAACATCTTGGTATGGTTGTTGGCGTGCGAAACAATGTTCCCGACCAACCGATTCTTACCGGTGACGTCGCACTTGTGGCTCATGGAATCTGCTCCTGATGCGTTTGAGAACGGGGAATGGTACAAAAGCCGCCGTTGTCCGACAACCCATGCGTCGAAAAGGCAAGCAACCGAACGCCGACTCAGGACGGAGGCATCGGCGCGACGCCACCGCGGATGGTCGCCGAGCGGACCATCAGGAAATTGGCTTGTTGCACCATATGACGAAATCCCTCCACGACGGAATCGGAGAGAATCCGGCCGCTGGATCCACGATCGGCGTAGACCGCACCCAGGGTTCGGCCCCCCAGTTGCAGCACACCGAAGAGGAACGGAGTTCCGCGAAGGTTTCCGAGGGATTCCGGAAGGATCGCCGGCCTTCGCGAAGGATCGGAGAGGACGTTTTCCACGAATCCGCCTTGCTCGAGGGCCCTCGAGAGCGAATCGGCCATCTGCCTTCTCAGGGTGAACCGGAACCGGTGGACGAATTCCGGATCTCCCGCACCCGATTTTCCCTGGACCTGGTCTCCCGCCTCCATGCCGCAGAATACCACCCGATCCAAACCCACACCGTCATGGAGACCTCCGACCAGGGCGGAAAACATCTCGGACATGCGGCCTTCCAGGGCCAAAGCCGTCATGGAACGAAGACATTCCAACTGCCTGTCCGGATTCTCGTCCGGACCCGCACCATCGACCACACCGTCCTCGTCCCGAACGCTCGCGACGTTCTGGACGAAAAGATCTCCGCCTTCCGCCGCGGGAGGCACTGGAATGGTATCGGCGCAAGCTTGCGACCCGAACAACTGGGCCGTTTCCCTGGCTTCGCGCGAAAGTTCGGCCAGGAGCGCCATCACCGAGGCTCGATCCCAGCCCAGCCATTGTGCCAACCGGTCCAACTCCTGGCGGACCTTGGGACCTTCCCAGCCGGATTCCAAGACGCGACACCAGCGCCACGCCGCCAAAACGGATTGCGGCGCGACCGACTCCTTGCTTCCGCGGTAGATCTCCAGGAGAAGACTCGACAATCTCCATTCCTCCACCAACGCCTGGGAAAGTTGGAACAGGCTGAACCCCAGGACCGCCTTTTCCGCGGAGGGGTCCTCCGTGCCAGGCCGCAAGAGGGCATCCAACGCGACCCCCTCGTCTTCCGACACGCACCAAAAGACCATGTGCCCCACCCTGTAGAGCAGCCCCGCAATGAAAACTTCCTCCGCCTTGGGCTCGCGCTGCGCCACGGCCAGGGCACGCGCCACCAGGGCCGCGTGGATGGATCTTCCCAGATCCGCCATCACCCGATCGTGTCGGCGCCCTTGCAGGAGCGATTCCATGAGGCCCACCCCCAGGCAGATGTTGCGGATGGCGTCGGCTCCCAGAAGGAGGATCGCCTTGGAGATGGTCAGGATCCTCTGCCCCGAGGGATTGCGAGCCACGGTGTTGGCGATGCGCAGGACGCGCGCGGTCAGCGCGGGGTCCTTGAGGATGAGCCGCCCCAACGCCTCGGATCCCAACTCCGCGTCTCCAGCGGCATCCATCACGTCCATCGCCGTGCGGCGGAATGCGGGCATCTCCTTGTCCGAAATTCGTTTGAGCCAGCCGGATAGGGACATCGCGGCACATGGTACCATTCCCGTGGTACCGTTGGAGGTCAGGAGTGGAATCGCACCACGACGATCTCCGGACGGACCAGGACCCTGATCGGCAACCCGACGGAACCCACCCCGGAAGTCACCACCAGATGGGAATCCCCGATCCGGTATCCCCCGTACGACCATCGACGCGAATGGCGGCTGGGGACGATCACCGCGCCGAACAGGGGTAGCGCGATCTGCCCCCCGTGCAGATGCCCGGACAGGATGTAGCGGCTGCCTCGCCCCGCCAGGGCGGGGGCCACGTCCGGAGTGTGGACGAGGCTGATGTGGGCCCCTCCGGGCGGCACGCCCCGGAGGGGATCCGGAGATCCCGCGAAGGGTGCCGAGGTGCCGTGGAGAAGGAAGGATCGGCCGTCCGATCGCCGCAAGGAGACCCAGTGGTCCTCCAGGAGGACCGTCCCGGATTCCCGGAGCAATCGCCGCACTTCCGAAGGGGCCGACTCGTCGTGGTTGCCCAGGACCGCGAAGGACCCCAGGGGAGGTGCCAGGGGTCCGAGACCGCGCAAGCACCTCTCGAGCAGAGGCAGGTCTTCGCGGCGATCCAGGAAATCGCCGCCGAGGAGCAAAAGATCCGGGCCGATCGCGCGCACCGTTTCCCAGATCCTGTCGTACCAGGCGCAGGAAGGCAAGCCGTTGCAGTGCAGGTCCGAAAGGAACGCGACCGTCAGACCGTCCAGTTCCGCCGGCGAGTCCGGAAACTGCCAGGTGCGCACCTGCAAGGCCTTGGTCGCGAGAAACCCCTCCTGGCATCCGGAAACGGGCACCAGGTTGGACCTCGCCGTCGTGAACCCGATGGCCTGCTGCGCCAGCCGCCATCCCTCCAGCAGGACGAGGATGGAGAAGGCGACCCAGGAGCTGCCGTCCAGGGCTTCGGGCCAGAGACCGGCGGTCGCCACCGACCCCACCACCAGGAACAGGAAGAGCCAACCTCCCCGTCGAAGCTTCCGGCGATCATCCGGGTCGGTCATGCACCATCGATTGAACACCGCGACCCAGACGGCGAATCCCACCAGCGCGAAACGCAGGACGACGATCACCTCGCGACCCTCGCCGATACCGCTCGATTCCCGGCGCGCATCAGCCCGGTCTCGCGCGCGCCGCTCTTGTCCAGCCGTCTTTCCAGCGGAAGCGACCGAAGGTTCCCGCGGCCGTGGCGACCAGGACCAACGGAATCTGGAGAATCGCGGCCAGCGGGAACCAGACGAGAAATCTTCGGCGACCACTGCGCTCGGCCATGTTCGCGACCAGGACCCACGCCTCCCAGAGGATGGCCAGGAGGGGCAGGACAGCCCAAGCCAGGAGGCGCGCGTGGAACAGGGAGAGCGGAAGCAGCACCGCAATCCAGGCGTAGCTCGCGTAGACCGTGGTCAGGAGCGCCACCCTCTTCGCGTCGTAGCGCACGCAGATGGAGCCCCAGCGCTTGCGCTGCTCCCAGACCACGGACCAATCGGAGGGCCCCCTGGTGGTGACATGGGTCTGGGGGGCGAGGGCGGACAAGACCTCCCATCGACCGGAATCCGCCAGGGCCTGGATCAGGAAATCGTCGTCCCCGGACACCACGTGCCCGTGCCTGCCGAAACCTCCCACGGACTCGAAGGCCTTGCGGCGGTAGGCGAGATTTCCGCCGTTCGCGGAGATGGGCACTCCGTTTCCGATCGCCGCCTCCTGCACGGCCGCCCATCCCAGCGCCTCGACGGCCCACGTCCCGTGGAACCACAGCTTCACCCCCGACGCCCTCTCCGCGTGGAAGACCAGGCCGCAGACAGATCCTGTCATGGGACCGAAGGAGCCGATCATCGCTCGCGCCCAGCCCGCCTGCGGCATGTTGTCGGCGTCCAGCTGCAGGATGATCTCCCCCGTGGCGCGCTCCAGGCCCCGGAGGATGGCATTCTTCTTGGGGCCGATTCCGGGCGGGAGATCCTCGACCCGGACAAGGTCCACCCGCCCCCCTCCCAAGGCCTCGACGGTTTCCGCCGTCCCATCCGTGGAACGGTCGTCGACGACGAGGATCTGGAGCCTGTCCCCGGGGTAATCCTGGGCGAGCAGCGAGGGAAGCAGCTGGCGGAGATTCTCCTCCTCGTCCCGGGACGGCACGAGTATGGTCGCGGCTGGCAGGTCGGAAGAATGGCGGGCGGTGCCGCGGCGCAGACCCGCGAGGAGCCATCTGCCGAACGCGACATGGAATCCCGTGAAGGCGACCGCGACCAGTGGAACCAGGATGTCCGCGGTTCCCGTCATGCGCCGAGCCCCGCGACCGGACTGCCAACCCCGGGAGGTTTCAGTTGAGATCCCCCCGGATCTTGCGCAGGGCCTCCCATCTCGGATCCAGGAAATTCCCCCCGTCTTCCTCCAAGACTCCTTCCGGAAGCGGCGTCCCTGGCTTGATCGGCGAGATGGGGCGTTCCAAGATGACGGCCTGTCGAAGGACCTCTTCGATGTCGAGTTCGTGCAGATCCTCGGAAATGGCGGCCTCGAAGGCTTCGTCCCCATCTTCCTCCCAGTCGACACCCTGCACGGCCGAGGATCTGTGCAACAGGATATGGACCGGAAATTCCAGCGGATGGACGAATTCCTCCAAGCTCCGGCCGCAGATCTCGCGCGTTTCGCACCGCACCTGCAGGTCCACGACGATCTGGGTGGGGCCGATGTCGGCATGGCCCTCGACGACGATGTCGCCCACCACGTCGGCTTCCAGCAGACCCGGGCACTCGGAAGCGGAAGCGATCAGGCGCACATCCCCCCGTGATCCCGTCCAGCGGGCGAGGGGTAGGACCAACGGGCCGTAGGGCTGAGATCCACGCATGCCCCAAAGATATCTCGGGCCGGACACCCACGGGCGGGACAAGCCCATGGAGACCGAGCCTTTCCGCGAAGACCGCGCTTCCCGACCGTTCCAACAGTATTTTCTCCGTCCATGATTCGACATGTCCCGCTTTTGCGGCCCATGGACGACGACGACGCCGATCTCGATCCCTGAACGGAGAAGACATTCCAATGCCCATCTACGAGTTCGTCTGCAGGGACTGCAACTCCGTCTACCAATTCTTTTCCAAGCGGGTGGACCCGGAGAAGGTGCCTCCCTGTCCCAAGCATCCGGAACACGCGCCGTTGTCCCGGCAGATGAGCCGGTTCGCGTTGGGGCGGTCCTCGTCCAAGGGCGAAGCCGTCGCCGACCCCGCGACCGAACCGGGGGATGGACCAGGGGCTTCCGGGCCAGATCCTGACAACCCTCTCGTGGAAGCGAAGATGATGGATCTGATGTCGCGCATGGAGTCGATGGACGAGAACGACGGGCGGTCCATGGGACGGATGATGCGGGAATTGGCCTCGATCACCGGGGAGGGTTCCCGGGATCCCGCCATGCAGGAGGCGATCCGGCGGTTGGAGTCCGGAGAAGACCCCGAAAAAGTCGAGCAGATCGTCTCCGACGCCTATGGCGAGGACGCCTTGGGCGGACCGGGAGGCGCCATGGGCGAGCCTTCCTTCGACGGCGGCCTGTACGACATGTGAATCCAAGGAGCGCGAGGAACGCTTTCTTCGCGATTTTCTTGGGCTCACCCCCTTGCATTCGCTCCTGAGCCTCCGTATGTTTACTCTCCCTCCGACGAGAAGTCGACCGCAAGGCCTACCCCTCGTCTGGAGACGATCTTTGACATTTTGGTAGGGAAGAGATGTGCAGGTCTTTTAGTTTTAGGACTTTGAGATAAAGGAGAGAGAAGTAAGCGTGAGCGCTTGAGAGAGCAAGGATGGACTGATTGGAGAGTTTG